>Ga0206879_1121_pt1 | contig 17457 bp, 11 predicted proteins | sample Alteio_BWOrgCont_5_FD_152897 | JGI IMG/M metagenome (GOLD analysis project Ga0206879, IMG submission 152897) | Enriched cells from forest soil in Barre Woods Harvard Forest LTER site, Petersham, Massachusetts, United States -... | ecosystem: Environmental > Terrestrial > Soil > Temperate forest > O... | reverse complement strand
TAAGTAAAACAGGGCGCTCTATAATTTTCGCCACACATAATGTTACACTTGTAAAGCGTTATCCTGCACGTACATTGCGTTGTGAGCAAGGTGCTGTAATTGAAGAAAGTGCGCAACCAAGTCCTGCATTAAATACTTAAGGATTATGAGTAACGGAAAAGTAGAAACATCGGTAAAGAATGGAATTGCTACGGTTCAGTTTATGCACCCACAAAGCAATTCATTACCGGGTACATTACTAATGAGTCTTGCCGCAGAGATTGAAAAGGCTGGAAATAATAAAGATGTCAAAGTAATTGTATTGAAAAGCGAAGGAGAAAAAACATTCTGCGCAGGCGCTTCCTTCGATGAACTTATTTCCATATCAGACCTGGCAACCGGTAAAAAATTCTTTTCAGGATTTGCTGCGGTAATCAATGCAATGCGTAAAGCTCCCAAATTTGTTATAGCCCGTATACAAGGCAAAGCTGTTGGTGGTGGTGTTGGACTTGCAGCAGCAGCAGACTATACTCTTGCTACTGAAGCGGCACAGGCAAAACTTAGCGAATTGAATGTAGGCATAGGACCATTTGTGGTTGGACCGGCTGTTGAAAGAAAAATAGGGACCTCAGCTTTTTCCTCCATGTCAATTAATGCAGGAGAATGGATGAGTGCTGAATGGGCAAGAGAGAAAGGGCTTTACGTTAATGTATATTCTACAATAGCAGAATTAGATAAAGCAGTGGGTGAGCTCGCAGTTAAGCTTGCACAAAGTAACCCTGAGGCTATGGCAATGCTTAAAAAAGTGTTCTGGCAAGGTACTGAAGATTGGGATAAGCTTTTAAGCGAACGTGCTGAAATGAGTGGCAAACTTGTTTTATCAGAATTCACAAGGAACTTTATAGAGAAATTCAAACAAGGCGTTCGGTAATTTAAGAGCTAAGATTTAAGAACTAAGAATTCTAATAACAAGGAAATGCCTTACAAGGAAAAAGAAACCACCAAATTATTCTACTCTATAGGAGAGGTGGCAGATATGTTTGATGTTAATGCCTCGCTTATACGCTTCTGGGAAAAGGAGTTTTCTTCTCTCTTGCAATTCTCCAAAGATACCCGCGGTAACCGACAATTTACAGAGCAAGATATTTCTAAGCTTCGCATATTGCACGACCTTATAAAAGTGCAGGGCTTTACCCTTGATGGTGCTAAAAAGCATTTGAAGGAAAAAGAGAACCGTAAAGAAGCTGCTGACAAGGAAGCCCTACATAAGTCTCTTGAAAAGATAAAAAGTGATTTACTTGCGCTGAAGAAAAAACTAGCCTAGTTAGTAGTATTTCCCTTCTACCAAATAATTCTTTACGTAATCATGTACACCTTGCTCTAAGGTTTGAAATGGCTGGTCGTAGCCAATTGAGCGTATCTTACTCATATTCGCCTCGGTGAAGTATTGGTATTTATCACGAATGTCAATTGGTGTATCTATAAACTTAACCTTAGGTTCTTTCCCTAATGCATAGAATATATTATTCACCAGGTCGAGGAATGTGCGAGCCTTGCCAGAGCCAAGGTTATACAGGCCTGAATTGCGCCTGTGATGTAATAAGAAATAACATATATCTACCACATCCTTTACATATACAAAGTCACGCATTTGTTCCCCGTCTTTATAATCAGGCCTGTGTGAACGGAACAATTTTACTTCTCCGTTCTCCCTAATCTGGTTATATGCATGAAATATCACGGAAGCCATTCTGCTCTTATGGTATTCATTGGGCCCATATACATTAAAAAATTTCAAACCAGCCCAGAAATAGGGAGCAGTTTTAGATTTCAATGCCCACTTATCAAAATCATTCTTTGAATCACCATAAGGATTAAGTGGCTTTAGTTTCTCTACAATAGCGTGGTCATCATCGTAGCCGCACTCCCCTGCCCCATACGTAGCTGCCGAAGAAGCATATACTAAAGGCAAACCAAATTCGATACAAGTCTGCCAAACTTCTTTTGTATAATTTAAATTAAGCTTATCGAAAATAGCTTTGTTCATCTCAGTAGTATCGGTGCGGGCACCAATATGGAACACAAACTGAACAAAGCGGTGGTTTTGTTTCAGCCAGTTGGTCAACCCATCACGATGAACCTGTTGTACAAACTTCTTGCCCTCCAGGTTAGGCGCCTTGTTTGCATTGGAAAAATCATCCACCACAACGATCTCAAAAAACCGTTCGTCGTTAAGCTTTTTCACCAAACAACTCCCAATAAATCCTGCCGCACCTGTAACAACTATCATCGTATATCAGATAATAAGTGAACAAAGATAACAGGCATAAGCAAACCTTTACTTTATTGCCTGTTCTTTTATTTTACTCTCAATCAATTCTTTGAGGCAATCAGGGCAATAACACCCAGCTTCAGGGTTCATGGGCATAACCTGGGGTAATTCACTGCACCAGCAACCAGAGGCGCTACAGGTAAAATTCACAGAACATTTCGGACATTTCTTTTGCATATACAATTGCTTGCACTTATCCTTAAATTTTTCTTGAAAAGGAAAAATATCCGGGTGGAACGTAGAAGCCAATAATTCTATCCCGTCAACCAGTTCCGTACTTGGACAAGTGAATAAGTCAGCATCAGCAATAAAAACAGCATTATTTTTCACAGCCGCCAAGTCCTTCCATTCTTCTCGCTGAGCCAGCTTATCAATCTCCTTAGCAGTTCTTTCAATATTAAAACCGCATGGAGCTACAACCAATACTTCAGGATTATATCTTACAACTTTATCCCACGGAGTAATGATAGAATAGCCCGCAGGGTTAGAAAGCATATCTACTCCACCCGCCTGAGCAATTTGATAAGGTATCCAATGGCCACAGTTGTATATAGGGTCAAGCCATTCCATTACCATAACCCTTTTCAATGGGGCATTATGTTTGCGAAGGGTATCAGTAATTGTATCAGTACGCTTCTTTAATTCAGCCAGTAATTTGTATGCAGCTTCTTCCTTACCCATTGCCTTAGCTATATCAATAGCATTGGCATATACATCATTAAGATTCCTTGGAATAAGAGGAATGATTAAGGGCTGTTTTTCCAACTTATATATCGCTCTTTCTACATAACTGGTGCTTATCTGGCAAACGTCGCATACATCCTGGGTGAAAATAATATCAGGTGCTATTTCTTGTAGTAATTCCTCATCAATGTAATAGAGGCTCTTGCCCATCTGCTTCGACTCTGATACTATCTTTTCAATTTCATTACTGCTATATGTGTTGCCTTCAATATACGAACGAACTACCTTAGGCTTATCAGATGGGCATTCAAAAGTCACCCCGTAAAGAGATTCTTCCAAGCCCATCTGGTGAATCATACGGGTAGCAGCAGGTAAAAATGAGCAGACTTTCAGTGCCATATTGTAAATATACCAAACCGAGGTATTACAAACTAAACCTTAGGTTAAAATATATACTTCTTCCCCTTGTAGTGTATCCCAATATTTCATAATAGGTAGTATTAAGAATATTCTCGCACCTTATCATACCTGAGCAATTCTCAGTAAAATTATACGAAACAGAAGCATCGAACAAAGTGTAATCTGAAACGTTGGCAAACCCTATAGCGCCATAAGGGCCAAGATTATTATCGTACTGGGCATCATATCTTGTTCCCACATATCTTGCCTTTACATTAAATGCAAGCCTTTTCAATGGCTTCCATGTTATAGATGCATTTGCTAATGTACCCGGGCGGCGCAGTAAGTTTGTGCTTTGACCGGACCCGCCAAGAAATGTACCTCCGTCATAAATTTGAACCTGGGCATTGTGTGTCTGAGCAGTATCCACATTACTTGTATTATATTTCAAGGTACTTGTAAGCAAGCTTACATTACCTGAAATGCTAAGGTTCTTTATAGGCTTTAGGAATATTCCTATCTCAAAGCCTTGAGTCATTTCCTGTCCTAGGTTAACATATCGATAACCAAGGTTATCGCCATAGGCCAGAGAATCGATAGGCTTGTTTGGATTCCAGAGAGCAACATAATCGATATGATTATTTACGGTAGTTTGAAACCACGCGAGGGTAACCGACAAACTGCTTGATACAGCATGTTTAATTCCAATTTCAAGCGAATTAGATTCTTCCGCTTTAAGTGATGGGTTCCCCAAAGTATAAGAAGTCACAGGGTTATCACCATATTTATTAGGAGCATATAATTCATATAAAGAAGGAGTTGAAAATCCCGTAGAATAGGAAAGATATAAGAGGTTATTTTTAAGAATCTTCACCGAAGGATTTATCTCATAACTCACATTACTTCCAAAAGCTGAATTTGAAGTGAACCTGGCACCTAACAATAAATTATAGGCCCTGAATGAGGAATCAAATGTTCCGCCGTTAACATCTGCCTGCACGTACGCACTGGTAGTAGATTGTTGGAACTTAACAGTATCAGGGTTATCAGTAAAAGTGCCAAAAGCAGAATTGTAGCTAGTAGTACTTAATTTCATTGATTGATTGGAATATCCACCACCTACAATGAATTGAGAGGTTTTATAATCATACTCCAACTTTACGTCATGAAAGGTTGAAGAACCAATGAACAAATCATTTTCTGTTGAAACATCCCCATACTGGTCAACTGTATCAAGACCCTGTGTATATGCCCTGAAATCATGTGAATATGACCCGGTATATTGTAAGTGGAGATTATTACTCAATTTATATGCCAGTCCCCAGGTATAAAAGTCTCTTACAAAATGGTCCGTTGCACTTTTCAAATCATTAAAGGCTGAAGCATCTGCATCAGAATTCTGAATCGTATTCTTATACTCAGCGTATATATCCCATTTACTATTATGGAAACCTATTTTGGTAAAGACCTCCGTTTTATCGTAATTATCCCTGTCAGGATTCATTTGATATGGCAAAGGATGAGTAATAGTGTCTACTGTTGCATTTAATCCCTTATCATCTACACGATATATTCCACCTGTCATATACAATCCATTTTGAAAAGTATAATTAACCAGCATGTTTTCATCGAACACAGAAGTTTGGGGACCAAATTCACCATACATAAATGATGTAGTAAGATGGACACCTGGAGTGTAGTTCTTTTTCGTAATAATATTTATTACCCCACCAATTGCGGAAGAGCCATATAAGGTACTATGGGAACCCCTGACAATTTCTATCCTATCCACATCAGCAAGTGAAAGTTCTGTTAAGTCAATTTCACCATGGTCTGTCGATGGATCGGCGAGGGGCACCCCATCAACCATTATCATGGTTTGGTAATTCTCGGATCCACGAAGAAACAGGCTTTGAATAGCACCGGGATTTTGCCCGGTCCCCACAATAAATATTCCTTCCTGTTGGGAAAGCAGTTCAGCAACTGTATTACATGCTGCCTGTTTTAGTTGGTCGCCCGAAATTACGGTTACACTTCTGCCCACATCCATCACATCTTTAATTGTGCGGGTAGCGGTTACGGTTACTGTTCTAAGAGAATCCTTCAGTTTCTGAAGGCTGTCAGTTTGTGCATGAAGGCAGATAGTTACGCCAAGGCATGCAAAGAGTAGCACTCTTTTTTTCATTTGGTTTTGGTTTAAGGTGTTAAACATTTAATTGTTTTTAACACGCTTAACGGATGATTTGAGGAATAGAGAAACTATATATGTCTCCTACTCTTCGCTTTTTTACCCGAAAGCGTTGAATTATTAATTTTTGCATTGGCAGGTCTTCTGACTCGCTCAGTTTTTGAAGCCTTCCCATTCGCCGTGGCGAATAGTGGCATTGGAATTCAAAAACTCTTTTTAAGAGCTCACAGCAGCGGGAACTGTCCGGGATTTACACCCGATTCCCTTTTCACCCCTCAGATTTATGAAATCATTGGAGAACCATTGCGGGGCAAAAGTAAAAAAAGTTTGAAATGAAGGGAAACTATTTTTTACGAAGTGATTCGTAAAATTTTATCAGTCTTGGAATGTGCTGTTTTAGTGAAAGTTTATCCCTTCCTGCCAACACATCATTTACCTGTTCACTATATGGCCTTTGTTCTATAATAGGTCTTATATTTTTAAAATCTTCCATTTTGGCTATAGGAATACCTAGCTTATATCGCTTAACCAACCAGCTTTGATATATCACATCTGCACTCGGTAATATCGGAATACCGGCTTCGGCATAATTAAATAATTTAAGTGTTGTGGCATATTTATGCTTTAGGTCAGACTGGCTTGAGTTTACCGTAAAGAAAGGCATCAGGCCATAATGATATTTAGATAATTCTTTAGATAAGTCAGATTGAGCAACCGCTGAATGAAAATGGAAAAAAGAATTTGTTTTAGCAATCTCTACGTATTCTTCATAATCAGCCTTCTGGACCGATGGGCTGGGGTAAATATGAAAATGTATTTTCTGTTCAGAGAGGTAATCTATCAACCAATGAAATTGTGTTGCACCATAGTGCTTCTTATCGCGATGAGAGCCCACTACCCCACCCGCATAGACAAAATGAATATCCTTTGTATCATACTTTTTTTGTGTATTGCAGAAGAAGTCATTATCGGTATATAAAGGCATAAATATTCTTTTACCTGCCTTACCTATTCCCCATGCCTTCATGCCTTCCCTTGGTTCCAGGCTATGCGCTACAACGCCATCTGCTTTTTGAAAACATAATTTCTCATACGGCAGCTCCTGTTTAAGCCACCTGATATTTGTATTAGTACCGTAGTAGATAGCAAATACGTCCTGGTAGTCTATTACAAAGGGTACAATAGGATTCCTCTTTTTACATTCCTGGCTGGCTATATAAGGGTATTTGCTTTTAGGTGCAAAGCCATGAAGTATATAGGGTGCAGGTAAAGTGCGAATAATTCTTTTTAAATGCCATGGGTTGCGAAACAACAGAATAAGATCAATTTCAGGGGTTGAGAATTTTTCATAGAATCCTCTTTTGTGACACAGTAAAACAGCCTTATAATTGCCACTTCTTTTGGTCCATTTTGCCAATCGGGGAATACGGGGAGGCAAAAATTCACCCACATATACAATAATCTTATCCTTTTCGCTGTTTAGTACCTTGGCTCCCGTTATGGGTATATTCAAGAAGTAAAGAATGGCATCGCTAAAAGATGTAAGCTTCTCATAAGCAAACCATCTTATTTTATTTAAAAGAATACGGTACGAAGCCGAAAGAGCCATTAAGCGATTTTGATACAAAAGTAAGTAAACCCGCTTGAGTATATTTGCCTGCAGACCAAAGTTTTTATCATTTTTGTGTAACGAGAGTATTATAAGATGGGGATAGTTCAAAAAGAAAGTATAAAACTTACAGTGGTTTTTTACCTTGGTTCGGCTTTAGGGTATTTAAACAGGGTATTGCTCCTTACCAACTTCTTAACCGCCACACAGGTAGGGCTTGTAGGTATCCTAATCAATGTGTCGGTATTATATGCCCAGTTTGCAACCATGGGAATACCCAGCATAAGCAACAGGTTTTTCCCTTTCTTTCATAATAAGGAGAAAAAGCACAATGGCTTCTTCTTCTGGGGCAACGTTTTTGTTTTTGGAGGCTTCCTTATAACAACATTGCTTTTTCTCATATTCAAGCCAGTTATCATTAGCCAATACATTGATAATTCTCCATTGGTTGTAGACTATTATTACTATTTAATTCCGCTTGCATTTGCATCTGTTTATTTTCAGTTCTTCGAATCGTATTTACGCTCACTGCTTAAAACAGTTGTACCTACTTTCCTTAATGAAGTGTTTTCAAAAATATTGATCACGGCATCTATTACTTTATATGCTTTAAAGCTGATAGACTTCCACCAACTTGTAATTCTTTATGTGGGCTGTAATTTTCTAATAACATTTGTCTTACTGGTATACATTATTTACCTCAAGCAGTTTTTTATTTTTCCTGAAAAAAGCAAGCTATATAAGCGTTTACTGAAACCCATTCTTCTATATGGTACCTTCACTATTCTTTCTGTGCTCGGAAGCCAGATAATTATGAATATTGATGGCCTTATGATAGCCTCTAAGCTGAGTCTGGCCCAGGCTGGAATTTATACTACTATCTTTTTAATTGCAACGGGAATGGCATTGCCGTATAGGTCCATTCAAAAAATAACGTATCCATTGGTTGGAAGATTTTGGAAGAACAGGGACATGAAGGCTGTTTCGGACCTATATGATAAAACAACACTTGTTATGATGATAATTGGAGGAGGGCTTATTCTTTTATTATTTGGCAATATAGATTCCATTTTCCGCTTTATACCAAAGGAATATTCTGTAGCCAGGTATTCTTTCTATTTGCTATGCATTGCTAAGTATGTTGATATGATCACAGGGTTAAATGGCATAATTACTATTACTTCAAAAAAATATAAATACGATTTATATTTCCTGTTAACGCTTGTGATTCTTACCATAGTTCTTAATCTTATACTTATACCTATGTATGGAATGAATGGTGCAGCTTTGGCTGCTATGGCCAGCCTCGTATTCTATAATTCATTACGCCTTGCATTTGTTTGGTACAATTTCAAAATGCAGCCTTTCACATTGAATTGCCTTTGGATATTATTGATAACAATCGGCACTTTTGGGGTTGTTCATTTTATTCCTTTTATTTATAATAAGTACGTAAGCATTTGTATAAACTCTGCAGTAATTGGAGTGCTATATATGGGTTGTATCCTGTTTTTCAGGTTTTCACCTGAAATCAATAACATGGTTTATAAGGTAACAGGATGGAAATACCTGCATACAGATAAATCCATGTTTGAATAGAAGTATTCTATTTCATATTAACCTTCCACTTCTCCATTCTTTTCAATTCGGAGAAATCGGTTAAATCGGCATGCACTGGAACTATTGACACATAACCATGGTCCAGTGCCCAAAGGTCAGTATCTTTTAATTGCTTCTCCTGGTTAATGAATTTACCTGTGAGCCAAAGGAATTCGTTCCCTTCCTTATCCTTATGTTCTTCGTAAAACTCTTCCCAATTTCCTTTGCTTTGCCTGCAAAATCGCATTCCCTTTACCTCTTTTAAGGGGATGTCGGGCACATTAACATTCAGGCAAAGATTATGGTCGGGCTTATTATCAAGCATCATTTTTACAACATATTCTGCTGCCCTTATTGCAGCGGTCAAATCCCTGTCGATATGGTTATTGCATAATGATATTCCTGCTGATGGAATGCCTTCAAGAGAACCTTCTAATGCAGCTGACATAGTTCCAGAGTAAATGACATTCAATGAAGCATTAGAACCATGATTAATACCGGAAAGGCATAGATCGGGCTTGTCCTTAAGCAGATGATAAATAGCAAGTTTCACGCAATCGGCCGGAGTACCCGTACAGCTATAAGCGGCTTTTGTGCCTTCAATGTGAAATGGCATTACAGTAAGTCCTGAATGAACCGTAATTGCATGCCCCATACCTGATTGTGGTTTGTCAGGTGCTACTACCGTAACCTCTCCAAATTTCATTGCAACTTCTATCAATGCCTTTATTCCGGCAGATGTGATGCCATCATCATTAGTAACTAAAATATGGGGCAAACGCTTTTTCATACAGTGAATTGAATGTTCAAAACTATTGATTTATATACATCGCAAACATGTAACTATTGGCTTGTTTGATTCGTATAATCTCCTGTATCAAAAAATAGTCTGTCATGAGACAATTGAAAATATCACAAAAAGTGACAAACCGGGAGACCCCCGGATTGGATAAATATTTGCACGACATCAGCCGGGTAGATATGATTACTCCCGACGAAGAAGTTGAGTTAGCCAAGAAAATAAAAGCCGGGGACACTGAAGCCATAGAAAAACTTACAAAAGCAAATTTACGCTTTGTAGTATCTGTTGCGAAGCAATACCAGAACCGTGGCCTCAGCCTACAGGACCTTATTAATGAAGGTAATCTTGGCTTATTAAAAGCGGCTACAAGGTTTGATCCTTCAAAAGGGTTTAAGTTCATATCATATGCAGTGTGGTGGATAAGGCAAACAATTCACCAGGCGCTGGCTGAAAACTCCAGGCTTGTGCGCTTGCCGGTTAATAAGATAAACACCATGCATAAAATTACCCAGGCAACCTCAAGGCTTGAACAGACTTATGGACGTGAACCGACTTCGGAAGAGGTAGCTGAAATAACTAAAATGACCGAGGAAGACGTAAAAATATCTATTCAGAACTATGCCCGAACCATTTCTATGGATGCACCCTTAGGCGGTGAGGATGATGATGGCACAATGTATGATGTGACTGAGGATAAATCTGCAGTAAGTCCTGAGAATGAGCTACTAAAGGAATCTTTAAAGACAGAGATAACCAGAACCCTTTCTACTATTCCTCCACGTGAGGCCGATATACTGAAGTATTATTTTGGCCTGGGGGCTTTGCAGCAACCCCTGCTTATTGAAGAAATAGCGCGTAGACTTGATATATCCCCCGAACGCGTAAGGCAGATAAAGGATAAAGCTATCCGCAGGCTGCGCCACAACTCACGAAGCAAGATATTGAAAACCTATCTTGGGTAAGGTTTTTGCTTATTTTTTGATTATTGCTTAACTTTGCACTAGAATAAAGCTAAGCTTATGGTCAAACTAAGTGATATAGTACTTATAATAACGGCATATATGATTGGGTCCATACCCACCGCGGTATGGATTGGAAGAGTCTTTTTTCGCACCGATATACGCGAGCATGGCAGCGGGAATGCCGGAGCAACCAATACCTTACGGACATTAGGTAAAAGAGCAGGGCTTGTAGTTCTGATTATAGATATATTAAAAGGCTGGTTAGCGGTTGGGCTAATATGTGTAAGTGGTTATGCTTCAGGTTCTGCACAATGGATATTATTAGAGGTTACCATGGCCGTTGCAGCAATACTTGGTCATATATTCCCTATATATGTTGGTTTTAAGGGAGGAAAGGGAGTAGCTACCACGATGGGTATTATTATTGGCATATCCCCGGTAATTGCACTATTATGCACATTGGTCTTTGCCCTGGTTCTAATTGTATCCCACTATGTATCCCTGGCTTCAATACTGGCTGTATTAAGTTTTCCGTTCTGGATGATGTCAGTATATAACCAGCATTATATTGTGCTCACAATTTTCTCCTTAATACTGCCAATGGTGGTAATAATAATGCACCGAAAGAACATACTTCGCCTGCTGAAAAGACAGGAATCGGTATTGTATGTATTCCCTAAGGGAGGGAGGAAGTAAAATTCCATCACTTCTCTGCGCTCAAAATCATTAACTTTGTAGCTTATGTTCGCTTCAATAAACTTCTTTATAAGTTATTATACGGCATAGGCACCTTGGCAATGAGATACAATCTTACCAGAAGTCTACGGGTTGCCGTATACGTATTGCTTGCGGCTTTTAGCCTGACAATCAGCAATAAATCGTTTGCGCAAACTCCTGCCAATGAGTCACAGCTCAAAAAGGAAGCAGCCAAGTATTTTGAAAATGAAGATTATGTTAACGCTTACCCTCTTTATTCCCAACTATTAAGCTTATACCCACAGGACCCTAATTACAACTATCGCTTTGGGGCCTGTATGCTTTATTCACAAGCCGATAAGCAAAAACCCCTTGATTACTTTGAGCATGCAGTGCTTGGCTCAGGCGTTGATATTGAAGCCTTTTATTACATAGGTGTAGCGTATCACCTTAACTATCGCTTCGATGATGCGATAAGGGAGTTCAATTACTTTAAGCAAAGGGCATCTTCTTCCCAGTTAAAGAAGCACCCGGTAGACAGGCTCATTGAAATGTGTAATAATGGTAAGAGCCTCTTGAAAAATCTTCATGACCTGGACGTATTGCGCAAGGAAGAGCTGAGAATGTCGGACTACTATGAGGCTTATGATCTTAACTCCAATGGAGGCAATTTGCTGGTAGAACCCGATGATTTTAAAACCAAGACAGATAAGAAAAAGAACCTTACTTCCATCATTTACCTTTCTCCGGATAAAACCCTTTTGTTTTTTGCCAGTTATGGCGATGATGACAAGAACGGTAAAGATATTTATATGGCAAGGCATCTGCCCAATGGCAGCTGGGGTCCACCCTCAAACCTTGGCAGTGTTATAAATACACCTTATGACGAAGATTATCCTTTCTATGATGCGCCGACTCACACACTTTATTTCTGCTCAAAAGGACATAACAGTATGGGTGGCTATGACGTATTCAGGTCAACATACAACGATGAAGCTAATACCTGGTCACAACCCATAAATATGGATTTCCCTATCAATACTCCGGGTGATGACATTTTATTCGTTGCCGATACATTAAATCAAACTGCTTTCTTCTCCTCTACCCGTTCAAGCCCTGATGGCAAAATTGCCGTGTACAAAATTTTAATCCAACCACACCCACCCGATTCTGTTTTCCTTAACGGTATAGCATACGGGGATGACAAAAGGACTCCTGTTTCATCGCGCATTACTGTGAAAAACGGACAGAATAATGAAGTGATAGGAATATTCAGCTCAGCGGCGGATAACGGCGCATATACTATGAGTCTTGTTAATGGAGGGAGTTTTGTATTTACGGTAGAAACTCCAAATCATAAAACTCAATCACAAGCTATTGCTATACCGTCGGAAAATGAACTTGCACCGCTCAGGCAGAGGATAAGTTATGAGCCTTCTACTGATAAACTTATTATTGATAACCTTTTTGGTGGCGCTGCAGGCGATTCAAGTTACCTGGCAGCAATGGACTATATACAGAAGAAGGCGTTAATGAATGTTAATGTTGATACCACCGTTCCAATTAAGAAATTAATTACTGCTATTGCTGCCAGCAATAATAATCAGCAACAAAACAATACACAGTCGCAGCAGAATCAGAACAATGCAACAAACAATAATGTTGCCATAAATAACAATACAAACAATACAACTCAGTCGCAACAGAATTCAACTAACTCAACAAATACGGCCAATAACCAGAATAATGGTAATAACAATGTTGCCGCAAATACCAATCAGAATAACATAACTCCTCCCGACACTGCTGCTGACACCAATGAATCAGCAATTGTAGATACAAGTGGCAAAAGCAATGTAAGCAATCAACAATTGGAGCAGATTGCCAGTAAGGATGCCAAGCAGCAGCAGCAGCAAGCACAGGCCATGAAGGATGAGACAAATAAGGCCATAGAGTATGCGAATAGCAAAATGCAGGAAGCACAGCAATTGGCAAAACAGGCACAGGAAACTACCGAGCGTGCCAATAATATTACAGACCCGAAACAGAAACAAGATAGCCTTGATAAAGCAGCAAGCTTAACCCAACAATCACAGCAGGTATCTAAAAAGGCTGTAGAGGCATTCCAGATGGCATCGCAAACACAGAGCCAGGCTACAGCTAAACAACAGGAAGCTGACCAGGCTACTCAATATGCTGCTGAATTAGATTCAGCCTTAAAATATCCTAACCACGATAAGGCAATTACCAAGCTACAAAGGCAGCGCGACAGTTTAGAAAAACAAGTAGAGAACAATCCACCTGCTATGGCTACTGCCGGCGATATGATACGTACACAAGCCCGAGACACAAAACAAGATTCGGTGGAAGTGGCAAAACACAATGAGGAGTTAAAGAAAGCAATTGATCGTTTGCAGCAGGAATCAGAGGATTATGTAGCACAGGCACAGAAAACAGATAATGCACAAGAGAAAGTAGCATTACTTAACCAGGCCAAAGATTTAGATGATAGTAAGAAGAACAAAGAAAAGGAGATAAAGGATAACGATAATTTGATGGTTGACCTGCATAACCAGTATACAGATTTGCTTACACAAGCAAAACAAGCAGATAGCCTTACCAGGAACACTTCTATGAACACACAGGTTGCAAGTGCTGACCGTGATAGCCTGAAACATGATATTGAGAATTATACACCTGCAAACAATGTTGTTAAAGATACAGCCCACAAAGCCGTTGCAATAAACAATAATGCAACTAATAATCAATCGCAGGAGAATAATAACACCTCAAATAATACTAGTAGCACTGTTGCCGTAAACAATAATCAGAATAACGCAAATACGACTAATAATACTAACTCGACCAACAATCAATCGCAGGAGAACAACAATGCCACAAACAGTACCCAGAATAACACTAATACAACTGTAACAACAAATACTAACCCGAATAATAATCAGTCACAAGAGAACAATAATACCGCAAATAGCACTCAGAATAACACCAATACTACAGTAGCCAACAACACTAACTCAACCAATAATCAATCGCAGGCGAATAATAATTCTGCAAACAATAATCAAAACAATGCCACTAATAATAATATAGCGGTAAATAATAATGTTGCTCATCCTGACACAACTAATAAAACAGCTATTGTAAACAATACAAGCAATAATACGCAGAACAATGCTAACAATAACGTTGCTGTAAATAATAATGTTGCTCATCCTGATACGACTAATAAGGCCACTACTGCAAATAACAATACAAGCAACAATACCCAGACCAACACTAATAACAACATTGTTGTAAATAATAATGTTATTCACCCTGATACAACTAATAAAACTGCTACTGTAAATAACAATACAGTCAACAATACTCAGACCAATGCCAACAATAATGTTGTTCATCCCGACACAACAAGTGCCACAAGTAATCCGCAGAACAATAACGTTGCTACAAACACTAACACACCACCTGTTATAACATATTCAAATAACACAGCTTCACAATCCAATAGGGCTGCTTCAACATATACTTCAGAGGCAGCAATAATCTCAGCACAGGCAGATGATGTGAGGAAACAAGCCCAGCAAACAAGCGACCCGGCACAGGCAAAAGCATTATACCATAAAGCAGATTCACTGGATAATATAGCCAATGAAAGAAAAGCCACTGCAGATATTTATGAAAATGATGCAAATAAAAACCAATACAACACTAACCGGCAGCAGTTATCAGTTTGGAAGAATACAATGCAGAATAACCCATCAAACCTGGCCACTACTGCACAGTTATTGATTGAGGACGCAACCCTTTACTACAAACAAGCAGTTATAGAAAAACAGAAAGCTGATAGTTCTTCTGACCCATACACCAAACAAACCCACCTCGATAAATACAAACAAGACTTAGAAACAGCAGTCGCAAAACAGCAAAAAGCACAAAGCATTTACTTGCAATTAAATCCTCAGCTTGCCAATGTAACTATACCTGCCAACACATTGCCTGATACAACTTCTAATAAGGGCCAGCAGGTTGCTGCGAATAACAATGTAAATAACAATACAGCAATCAATACGAACGCTACCAATAATCAAACACAGAATACTACTTCCAACAACACTCAGAATAATTCCAGTAATAATGTTGCGACCAATACTAACACGAACAACAACACTCAGAATAATTCCAGTAATAATGTTGCGGCCAATACTAACACGAACAACAATACTCAGAATAACGCCAATACTAGTGTAGCAGCTAACACCAACCCTAACAATAGCCAAACACAGGAAAACAATAATACTGCTGCTAACAACACCCAGAATAATGCCAACAACAATGTAGCGGCTAATACTAACCCAAACAACAATCAAACACAGGAGAACAACAATACTGCTACTAACAACACCCAGAATAATGCCAATAACAATGTAGCGGCCAATACTACTCAGAACAATAATCAAACACAGGAAAACAATAATACGGCTACCAACAGCAATCAGAATAATGCTAATAATAATGTAGCGGCTAACACTTCTCAGAACAATAATCAAACGCAGGAAAACAATAATATTGCAGCAAACAATACTCAGAATAGTACCAATACTAATGTTGCCACTACTAACAATGCGAACACTACCCAGACACAAGAAAATAATAACAACGCGGTAAACAATACACAGAATAATACTAACAACAACACAACAACCAACAACACTTCGAATAATACAAATCCTAACAGGACCATAACAACAACTCAGTATGGTTCTAACATACACTCGGCGAATAGCCCTGACAGTAATGCTGCAACTACTAATACCAATATGCATAACAATACTACTGTAGCCTTAACAGTAGATGTTTTCCAGGAAACAGCAACCTCACCTTACACTGCTAACCATCCAATACCGGTTAATCCTCCGCTACCGGAAGGTTTAGTATATAAAATACAGGTAGGGGCATTCAGAAACCCTATACCTCAAAACCTGTTCAAAGGTCTGCAGCCTATAATGGCGGAAACTACTCCACAAGGGTTTAAGCGCTATACGGTTGGTTTATTTAAAGAATTCCCCGGTGCACAAACAGCACTTACCAAAGTTCATGGGCTTGGATACAAAGATGCGTTCATAGTAGCATTCTATAATGGTAAACGTGTACCCATTAATTCTATTGGTGCTCAAACCATTGCCAACAATACCGAACCAGCTAATAATAACACCAATACTCAAACTACGGCAAATAATAATAATACCTCTGTGGCGCCTTCGACCTCGGTTACTGATGTAAAAGGGCTGTTTTATACTGTGCAGGTAGGCGCCTACATTAACCCGGTTCCTTCCTCTAAGCTTTCTAATCTTAGTCCATTATTCTCATACCGTGCTGCAAACGGATACCTGCGTTATAACTGTGGTATATATAGCAGTGTGCCTAAGGCCAACTCAGCAAAAGATGTAATTGTTGCAACAACAAATATTAAAGATGCCTTTGTGGTTGTTTATTATAACGGTGAGCGCATAAGCATACCACAGGCCACACAATTACTGAATAGTGGCTCAGCAACCATATCAAAAGATGCGAACATGGATGTGATGCCTAAGGGCGGAAATGGAAATGCTACAGTTCCTATAAACAATACTCCGGCTAACAATACACCTGTAAATAACACTCCCGCTAATAATACAACTACACCGGTAAACAATACCACTGCCAATACAACTCCTACGAATACAGCCCCAGCTATCGCAACAACCCCTAACGATACCAGTAAGGTAGTATTCTCGGTTCAAATAGGGGCCTATTCAGGTGAGATACCAATTTCAGTAGCCAACAATATTTTAAAGATTGCTAGCCAGGGAATACATATACATAAAGATGAAAGCGGAATAAGTATTTATACTGTTGGCGAGTATCCAAATTATAGCAATGCCAGCCTGTTTAAGGATGAACTTGTACAAGACGGCTTCCCGGGATGTTTTGTTGTAGCTTATTATAAGGGCAAAAAAATATCATTACAACAAGCACAATCATTGATGAACCAATAGGCGGAGCATACAAATTGTTATATTTGCGCCCTGTTTTAGAAAAAATGCACCAAACGGAACAAGATATTGAGCTATTAGAAAAGAGCCTTAAAAGCAAGGTTTATACCCTTATGCTCTATAACGACGATGTGAATACTTTCGATCACGTAAT
>Ga0206879_1120_pt1 | contig 17558 bp, 16 predicted proteins | sample Alteio_BWOrgCont_5_FD_152897 | JGI IMG/M metagenome (GOLD analysis project Ga0206879, IMG submission 152897) | Enriched cells from forest soil in Barre Woods Harvard Forest LTER site, Petersham, Massachusetts, United States -... | ecosystem: Environmental > Terrestrial > Soil > Temperate forest > O... | reverse complement strand
AAGATCATTTTTATGATGAACATTATCACAAACATAATCAGCTGGATCACTCTATAGATTCTGTATTAGCAAATGCTGATAAAGGATTTGTTTACGGACCGTATAAAGGAGATAACGAATATAGGATAGCTAAAGTGCTAGATGTAGCTGAATTACCGGATTCCGCTAAAATTCGCTTAATTGTATTGCGTAGCGCTACTGATGACCTTACCAAGGTTAAAGCTTTAGCAGATAGCCTTAAAGGTATCCTTACTGCTGAGAACTTTGGTGACATGGCCAAAAAATATTCACAGGATGAAAGTGCTCAAAAAGGCGGAGACCTTGGATGGACCCCTCTCAGCAAGGTATCTGGAGAATTTGAACATGCCTGCTTCTTTTCAAATAAAGGAGACATTAAAGAAATTAAAGCTGAAAAGGGTTATCTATTAGTATTTACAGAAGATCAAAGCCCAAAGGAACGATACATGAAGGTAGGCATTGTTAAAAAGAAGATAGGCCCAAGTACTGAAACACTGAATGCTGTCTATGCTAAGGCTAGCACATTTTCGGGTACAAACGCTGCTTCAGAAGCCTTTGAAAAAGCTTCTGAACAAATGAACAGGCGTGTTATGGACTTAAAAGAGAATGATCCTAGCATAGCAGGTTTGCAGTCTCCTAAAGAATTTATAAGATGGGTATTCCAGGCAAAAAGTGGTGATGTTTCCGGAGTATTTGACGTAGGTGCTGACCGCTACATAGTTGGGCATGTTATTCAAATTGCTCCTATTGGCACTACTCCTTTAGCATTGGTAAAAGAAGTAGTTAGACAAAAAGCATTGGAAGAAAAGAAGGCTGAAAAACTAATTGCGGACTTAAAGTCGGCTATGCAAGGCGTAACTACACTTGCTGCACTTGGTCAAAAAGCAAATGTAACACCAACCAGGGCGCAACATTTGGTTTTCCAGGCATACAGCATTCCGGGCCTTGGCAAAGAAGATGCATTATTAGGTGTGATGACGGGGCTTAAACCACAAACACTTTCTCAGCCATTTAAAGGCCAATTGGGTGTTTTTGTTATACAAGTGGACTCTACAGGTTCTCAAGCTAATGGCGATTATAAGATAGTCCAAACACAACAACAACAGAGCATACGGAACAGAGTGCAATATGATGCTTTTGATGCGCTCGAAAAGAAAGCAGGACTTGTTAGCCATTTAGGTAAGTTCTATTAGGATTTGGTAGAGAAAAAGTATTCTCTTAATATTGTAGTGTCAAACTTTTGACACGCTGTTTTTTTACATACTTAATTCCCATTACATATGGCTATAAGCCGAAATAAAGACATAGAATACAACACTGACAGGCCTCTTATGATCATTCCTGAGTATGGCCGCCATGTGCAAAAAATGGCTCAGCATTTGCTCACCATTAAGAATCGCCAGGAGAGAACTAAAGCAACTGAGGTAGTTATTCACACCATGACCCAGGTTCATCCTTATGCAAAAGATAGCGAAGAATTAAGGAGAAAACTATGGGATCACTTATACATTATAACCGACTATAAGCTGGATGTAGATGGCCCCTATCCTAAACCGGAAGAAGGCTTATTTGAAGCAAAGCCTAAACGACTTAGCTACCCAACTACGGCAGCCAAGTTGATGCATTATGGAAAAATAATTCCCCAACTTATCCAAAAGGCAGTAAAACTAGAGGAAGGTGGTGAACGGGATGCCCTTGTTGAATCTATAGCCATGCTTATGAAAAAAGCCTTTATGACATGGAATAAGAGTTCTGTAAATGACAATACGATCCTTAAAGATCTGGCAACCATGTCTCAGGGACAATTGGAATTAAAAGACGTTTCTAAATTAAATAATGTGGCAATGCCTGTTGTTGCTCCGCCAAGGCAAAATAACTTTGGCCGCAATAATAATAACAAGCGGAATAAGAACAAGAGTAATAATAACAGGCGAAGGGACAAAAAAGGCGGCCGCAATGGGGGTTTTTGAGGTAACAGGAGGCAAACGCCTAAAGGGGGAAGTAATACCCCAGGGTGCCAAGAACGAAGCACTCCAAATATTGTGCGCAGTTTTGCTTACAACTGAAAAAGTTGTAATACATAACATCCCTGATATAGTGGATGTTAATAATCTGATAAGCTTATTAAAAGACCTGGGAGTAAAAGTAGAAAAGCTTAGCCCCGATAGCTATTCTTTCAAAGCAGATGCTGTTGATCTTAAGATTTTAGCTTCTCCTGACTTTCAGAAAAAGAGTGCTTCTCTCCGTGGTTCTATTATGATGGTAGGCCCTTTATTAGCAAGATTTGGTAAGGCTTATATAGCCAGACCGGGCGGGGACAAAATTGGAAGAAGAAGATTAGATACTCACTTCCTTGGATTTGAAAAACTAGGAGCAAAGTTCGGATACGAAGAGGAGAATAATCTTTTCAAAGTGCATTCTGATAAAGGACTTACAGGCACATATATGCTACTTGACGAAGCCTCGGTTACCGGTACTGCCAATATAGCTATGGCTGCTGTTTTAGCCAAGGGAACAACTACCATATACAATGCAGCATGTGAACCATACGTGCAACAATTATGCCACATGCTTAACAGCATGGGCGCAAAAATATCGGGCGTAGGCTCAAATTTACTTTCTATAGAAGGTGTAAAAGAACTAAGTGGCTGTACTCATAAAATATTGCCTGATATGATCGAGATAGGTAGCTTTATAGGGCTTGCTGCCATGACTCAATCGGAGATTACCATTAAAAATGTGGGATATGAACACCTGGGTATAATCCCTTCCGTCTTTCAACGTCTTGGCATACAACTCGAAAGAAAAGGTGATGATATACATATCCCGGCACAAGAACACTATGAAATAGATACCTTCCTGGATGGATCTATTCTTACAGTTGCCGATGCTATATGGCCGGGGTTTACACCCGATCTTATAAGCGTTATCCTGGTAGTTGCTACCCAGGCAAAAGGCAGTGTACTTGTTCATCAAAAAATGTTTGAAAGCCGTTTATTCTTTGTAGATAAACTCATCGACATGGGTGCCCAGATCATATTATGCGACCCTCACCGTGCTACAGTTATTGGCCTTAATCACCAGCATTCATTAAAAGGTATATCCATGACCTCACCTGACATACGCGCAGGTGTGGCATTGCTTATTGCAGCATTATCTGCGCAAGGCAAAAGCACTATTAATAATATTGAACAAATAGACAGGGGTTACCAACATATTGATGAACGCTTGCGCAATCTGGGTGCTCAAATTGTGAGAAAATAAGCTATCTTTGCTTTATAAATAAACTCCAATGAAAAGGTTAAACATTCTATTATTTGCTGCTGCCTCCCTATTTATGCTATTTGCTTTTATCAAGGCTCAGCCGTCAGGTAATGTTGAAGGAACCGACGTAGGCAATATTGCTCCTGAATTAAAATTTAAGGACCCCCAGGGTAATATCCGCGACCTTAATTCATTACGTGGTTATGTAGTATTGGTTGACTTTTGGGCTTCCTGGTGTGGCCCATGCCGTGGAGAGAATCCGAATGTTGTTGCCACATACAAAAAATACAAAGATGCTCAGTTTAAGGGTGCCAAAGGATTTAAAATATTTAGTGTGTCGTTAGACAGGGATGCTGCTGCATGGACTGATGCGATAAAGCATGATGGCTTGATATGGCCTGATCATGTTAGTGATCTTAAATTTTGGCAATCTGCTGCCGCTGCCACATATGGCGTTACTTCTATACCTACCAATTTCCTTCTTGATAGCAAAGGTGTTATTATTGCTAAAGGTCTGCGTGGCGAAGCTCTTGGCTCTGAACTATCATCACTCGTAGGTGGCAGGTAAGCTAATTAACTTTAAAGTATTAGCTCTTTTAATTGTATTAATTTCCATTGTAATTTCTGTTCCTCATTATCTCTGGGTACCTGCACCCGGTACCTCTGACTTTAAATACCACTATACCCACTACAACAACTACCTGATATTTAAAAACTCATTCTATCATCTTATCCATCATAAGGACCCTTATGAATTATACCGCGGAGAAGGATTCTATGATTTTTTTAAATATAGCCCTGCCTTTGCTGTTTTAATGGCCCCCTTTGCAGTATTACCAAATTTTTTTGGGCTAATACTTTGGACCGCTTTTAATGGACTGATAGTCTTTTATGCATTCTGGAAATTCCCTTTTAAGAACAATACATACAAACTACTTGCCATTCTATTCATTCTCCCTGAGGCTATTACATCTATGCAAATATTTCAAAGCAATTGTTTACTTGCAGGATTTATTATTCTTGCGTTCCTTGCGCTGGAAAGAAAAAGCATTCCGGTAGCATCCTTATTTATTGTTGCATCCATCTTTATAAAACTCTTTGGTATTGTAGCCCTGGTTATGTTTTTGTTTTATCCCAATAAACTTAAAGCCTTTTTCTGGACACTTTTCTGGTCGTTACTCTTTACTTTATTACCCTTATTAATTATTAGCCCATCAGAGCTTATAGGTACTTATCATAACTGGCAAAGATGTCTGTCTGATGATTATTCAACCTCTTACGGTTTTTCTGTAATGGCATGGCTATATACCTGGTTTGGAATAAATGCAAAAGGCCTTGTGTTGTTAATTGGAATAGTGTTATTTATTCTTCCACTCATCAGATTCAGATCATACAGAAATACGACTTTTAAAAACCTCTTCCTTGCCTCGCTTCTCATTTGGGTTGTAATCTTTAACTTCAAGTCCGAATCGCCATCATTCATAATTGCAGTAAGCGGTATTGCTATATGGTTCTTCACCCAGGAATATAAACTGCTGAATTTAGTTCTATTGCTTTTTGCCCTCGTTTTCACAGTTCTTGTAGCAACCGATATATTTCCTAAAAGTATCAGGGATAACTACATGATGCCCTATGTTGTAAAGGTTGTACCCTGTATAGTAATATGGTGTAAATTAATCGTCGATCTTTTAACCAATGACTTCTCCGATAGCAAGCAGGTAAGTCCTCAGGCATCCTAGTATTTTACGAAACTGGAATACTTATATTTGTGCATCAGCAGGTAAATAATGGAAGGCAACGACAATACCGTTTATAAAGAATCTTCTGGCATAAGAAATTGGGCCGAAGAAGACAGGCCGCGTGAAAAACTTTTGCTTAAAGGCAGCCCTGCCCTGTCGGATGCTGAGTTAATTGCCATACTCATTGGATCAGGTGTGCCCGGTGAATCAGCCGTAGATGTAGCTAAGGCAATTCTCAAAAGTGCAAGTAACAACCTGAATGAGCTCGGCAAACTTTCTGTAAAAGACCTGATGAAATTTAAAGGCATTGGTGAGGCCAAAGCCATAACTATAGTGGCCGCTCTTGAATTATCGAAAAGAAGACGAGTAGCAGAGGTTATGGAAAAAGAAAAGATTGCAGGCAGTAAGGATGTTTTCGAATACTTTCACCACTTGGCCGATCTTAGAAATGAGGAGTTTTGGGTAATGTACCTTAACAGGGCCAATAAGATAATTACGGCTCAAAAAATAAGCGTAGGAGGCATAATCGGAACAGTAGCTGATACTCGCATTATCTTTAAAAATGCACTTGATCATTTTGCATGCGGTATAATACTTTGTCATAATCATCCTTCAGGTAATTTAACCCCGAGTGAAGAAGATAAATCGCTTACCAAAAAAATAAAGCAAGCAGGACAATTGCTCGACATAGGCATTCTCGATCATCTTATCATCTCTGATGCTGGCTATTATAGCTTTGCTGATGAAGGGCTTTTATAAAAATATTTATGATTAAAATACTTACAGTTATTGGCGCAAGGCCACAGATCATAAAAGCTGCAGCCCTAAGCAGAGCAATCAAAACTCATTTTAAAGATAAAGTACAGGAAATAATCCTACACACTGGGCAGCATTATGACAATAATATGTCTGAAATATTTTTTAAAGAAATGGGCATTCCAGCTCCGGATATAAATCTTAGCATAGGCTCCGGTTCTCATGGTAAGCAAACGGCATCGATGATTGATGGCATTGAAAATGTGCTTTTAAAAGAAAAACCTAACTGTCTTGTTGTATATGGCGATACCAACTCTACCCTTGCAGCCGCTGTGGCAGCAGTTAAAATACATATACCGGTATCACACATTGAGGCAGGACTACGTTCATTCAATAAAACAATGCCTGAGGAGATTAACCGTATAGCATGCGACCATTGCTCTACCCTACTCTTTAGTCCTACAAAAACAGGCTACAATAATCTTATAAGCGAAGGATTTAAGACTTCCAATAAGCCTCCCTTTACTCTAAATAATCCGGGTATTTACCATTGCGGCGATGTAATGTTCGACAATACACTTTATTTTTCTGAGATTGCAAATAAGAATACAGATACTATATCACGACTCGGCTTAAAAGCGAATGAGTTTGTGCTTCTCACTATCCACCGCAATAATAATACAGACGAACCGGAAAGGCTGAATAACATACTCAATACTTTAAATGAGCTTAGCTTAAAGAATAACCTGCCCTTTGTTTTCCCTACCCATCCGCGTACAACTAAAATGCTGGAGCAAAACAAAGATTTGTTAAAGAAAATCCATTCGAATAAAAATTTTCATCTTATTACACCTGCTTCATTTTTTGAAATGCTTGAACTGGAGAAACATTGTAAAATGGTTATCACCGATTCGGGAGGAGTACAAAAAGAGGCTTTCTTTTTACATAAGCCCTGCATAGTATTGCGCCCCGAAACTGAATGGGTAGAGCTTTTAGAATGTGGTAACTCCATACTGGCTGATGCAAATGTTGAAAAAATAAAAGCAGCATTCAAAAGCCTGTCTGAGAAAAAGGATTTTAAGTACCCTCCCTTATTTGGGGATGGTAAAGCAGCAGAATTCATTTGTAATGAACTCTTACGTAACTTCTAAAATGGAAGCTGCATTACTGATCTTTGTACCAAAAATCACACCGAGAATATCGTATACATTCTCTCTTTTCTTTAATTCTATATTCTATGCCGATTATAAAATTACTGAGAATGAAAATGAATATAAAGCTTACGAGGGACCTAAGTTTAACTATTCAACCCGACCCATTGAAGATGAAAACCTATTCTTCTATTCATCCTCTTTACTATCAGAAACAGGTATTAACAATCAATCAATCCTTGTATCTGAGTGGAATGGGCTAAAAATATTTTACCAGGTTAATAAAGGTGTACTGCCATTAGATCTGTTTGCCGCTTCCTTTTATTTAGTCAGTCGCTATGAAGAGTACCTGGCGGTTAGTCTTGACAAGCACAAAAGATTTAGAGCCAATGATAGCCTGGCATTTAAAAACCAATTTCTCAATTTGCCCCTTGTAAATCTTTGGGCGCTTGAGTTAAAGAAGATACTTTTAGAAAAATATCCAAAGCTCTCAATAAAGGAAAACACCTATGCTGCTATTCATACGGTAGACATTGATATAGCCTATGCACATTTAGGCAGGACCTGGAAAATAACCTTGGGATCATACTTACGGGCATTTCTCAGGTTCGATTTCAAAGAGATTGCTGACAAAACCTTTACTCTTATAGGTTCAAGAAAAGATAAATATGATACCTACGATTACCAGGAAAGTACTTTTAAGAAATATAGTCTAAAACCCATCTATTTTTTCCTGGCCGGCAATCGGGGTAAGTACGATAAAAACGTATCCCCTGAAACCAAGCGTTTCCATGAACTTATAAAAAAACTTGAATCATTCGCTGATATTGGAATTCACCCATCTTATAAATCGAATAGTGTACCAGAGATTGTAGAACAGGAAATAAAGAGAATAGAGAACTCATTAAGTACTCGCATAACAAAATCAAGGCAGCATTTTTTAAAGATCAGCCTACCTGAAACTTATCGTTGTCTTACAAAACTTAATATTAGGGATGATTATAGCCTTGCCTATGCATCCTATCCAGGGTTCAGAGCTAGTATCTGCACTCCGTTTCTTTTTTACGATCTGCAAAAAGAAGAAACCTTGCCTGTTAAGGTGCATCCTTCCATAGTTATGGATGGAACCTTGAATGACTATATGAATATCTCTACCTCCGAATCTGTATTTATTATTAAGGACCTGATTAAAAAAGTGAAGCAATGTAATGGAGAATTCATCTCTATCCTCCATAATGATAACTTAAGTGAGCTTGGGCGCTGGAAAGGCTGGAGAGAAGTGTTTGAAGTGATGATAAAAGAGTCTATCTAGACTGTAACCTCTTTTCCAGATAACCTTTTAAAATAGAGTGCATGCTGTAGTACTGAGCAAGTGGGGAAGTAGTTATATCTTGCTTTACAAAAGCCAGTTTTTTTTCCTGATAACCCTTAATTGCCAGGCCAACCATTGCATTACTTTTAAAAAAGCAATACGCTCTGTATTCTGCAATACTCTTAAGTGCGTTACCTGAAATGTCAATTTTCTCCTGAAGAAGTATATCTCCCTCATCTATCCCTACTGCTATTTTATGGATAGTTCCGTATACCTCATTATTCTCCCACAATGCCCATTCCACATTGTTTATACCGCGATATTTTGGCAATTGAGATGCATGAACATTAAGAAAAATAATATTAGAAAGAGACAAAACCTGCCCATTTAATATTCCGCTATTACATACTATGATAGCCTCGCCTAAGTTTTGCAAAGTTTTTATTGTGTCTTTGGAGTTTATTCCTCCTTTACTTATAATTTTTATAGATGATAAACACCGATCAACCTGCTTTTGCTCCTCGTCATTAAGCTTATACTTTGCAGATAGAGGTGTCTTCACCTTGTTATATGACAAAAGGTAAGCGATACTTTTGAGTTTATATTGACTGAATACCCTTTTCAGAAAGTTTACAACCTTAGCAACCTTATATAAACCTGCATAGTGTACGATAATAAAATCTGGTGTAACACCATTTTTTATCATGGAATAAAGCTGCTCCCTGAAGTCTTTATTATGCAGGCTATATGTAGTTAATCCAACTTTCATTTGCTTTTATTTGGATTAATAATTTTCAAACACTCTCTTTCTAACATCAAAGAATCTGCAAAATATTTGGTGGCCCAATTCGGAAAAGCAAAAGGTTCATATTTCCCCCAAATAGGATAAGAACCTGGAATTGCACCAAGCGTATCCGAAGCTTCTTCTTTACCTCTATCCTGAATAAATACAAGTATATCATTCATCTTCATTGCCGCATTCAAATATTGGATGTTGCCTGTATGCTTATATAGTTTTAACCAAACAATAGCAATCTGGGCACAGCCGGTACATATAGGATATTCAGATCCTTTCCATGTAGAATCGTACCTGCCATTTAAATATTTATGCTTGTTGAACAGCTCAAATAATTTATCAGCACTTTTTATAGCCGCATCTATAATTTTTTTGTCATTGAGCAAAAGACCACACTCGAGTAACCCATCTATCGTATATGAAATGGTATGTAAAATAGGTCTATCATTATGCTTTATAGTATTATCACAGTCTTCGAACCAACCGTTTTCTAATTGTTTGTACTCAAGTATCCAATTCAAATTCTTTAGCGCTCTCTCTTTGTACTTCTCATTTTTAGTGATCTCAAATACCCTTAGCAAAGGAGCATCTACATAACTATCATACACCCTGGGAACGCCCTTAAAAGCAAATTTTTGCCAATAGCCACCATTCTCTTGTATTCCACATAACCAGTCACAAGCCTTAGTTACTGAATCAATATATTTTTTATCTCCTGTAACATGATAGATATCTACCAAACCTCGTATTACCTGCCCGGTATTAAATACCACTTCAGGGCGATCATCTTCAATACGTTCACCTTGCCAACCTCCACTTGGTTTTTGTACAGATACTAACCAGTCTCCACATTTTTTCGCCCGAGCAATTATATCATCTTGGGAATTAGTCTTTGCATAATTCAGAATGGTGGAAACTATATAGCCCGATGTTTCTACATACGAACTTGTCCACCCCTTTATGATATGGTAGGATCCAAAGCCATCGTCCTTCATTGAATCTTGTGAATGCAATAACCAAACAATAGCTTTGTCTAGCGCTGCCGTTCTTTCTTCCTCATTGTATATTTTATCTGACCAGGGATTTATGGTTTGAATATTTATAACCTTCTGCCCGAGTAAATAGCGCCTAAAATCGAGCAGAACAATACCTCTCTCTTTTCTGAAAAGAATTGAGACAGTAAAATTCCTTACATATCTTATCAGGCTACCCAGCATATTACTATTTGATACAAAACTAACTGTTCTGAGGCTTCTTTGCTAATCATCTATTTTCTTACTTTTGATAAATAACAATTCGATTGATCAAATACCTTTCACATAGCGAGATAGATAAGATTAAGTGGGACCTGTGCATTAAAGATTCTGTGAACGGACTTATTTATGCATATTCATGGTACCTGGATATTGTATGCCCTAAATGGGATGCCCTGGTAGAAGATAACTACAAAAGTGTAATGCCCTTGCCCAGAGCTGAAAAATATGGATTTAGGTATACCAATCCTCCCCTATTCACGCAACAACTTGGAGTATTTTCTACTTCCGTGCTAAGCACAGAAAGCGTTGATCAGTTTCTACAGCATATACCTAAAGAATACAGGTATATCGAGATGAACATGAATACACTTAACCGTGCAAAGCCTGATACCTTTAAAGCACGGGAGCTAGTAACACACCTCCTCGATCTTATACCAACCTACGAACATATCTACGCCAACTATTCAACACAGGCAAAAAGAAACTTAAAAAAAGCACTCGCATCCTCTTTAACTGTGGCTAAAGAAGTTCCTCCGCAAAAAGTTATTGATCTGTTCAGAGCCAACAGGGGTAAAGAATTTAAACATAAACCTGCTTATTATAAGCTATTGCATACCCTTATGCTTATATGCTTAAAGCTAAACCTGGGCCAATGCTGGGGGGTTTATACTAAGGAAAAAGAATTGTGTGCCGGCATTTTCTTTATCGGTAGCAATAAGCGGGTCATCTTCTTGTTTTCGGGTGCCAACAAAATAGCTTACGAAACAAATGCGATGACCTTCCTGGTCGATCAATTTATAAGAACCAATGCGCAGCGCGATATTACACTGGATTTTGAGGGCTCTATGAACCCTGATATTGCAAGGTTTTATAAAGGCTTCGGCTCAACGGAAACTCATTTTATGCAGGTAAGAAAGAACACTTTGCCCTCACCTGTAAAGTGGATAAAGGAAGCACAATTCAAAAGAAGAATTGCCATCAAATAAGAAAATGGTATATTTAAATTTTAGTGTAACCTTAAGAGGGGTCTATACGTATCAATTTTCGCAAATTGCAATAGCTAATTAAGGGATAGATGAACTTGCATAGTCTGTGGCAAATATTATTTATTTTTCTTTTAAGTGCACTTAAGTTTGGCTTTGGCGGCGTTCCGGCTGCAATATTTGCAAAGTTCCCATTTTTTAAAGCAGTTACCATTACTACAGCAGGCGGTGTAGCGGGTGCCATTCTTTTCGCAAACATTAGCCAATGGGCTCTAGAAAATTGGTATAAGCTAATGCAAAAATTATTCTCCTCCAGACGAAACAGAAGCATTACACTCGCAGATAGGAAGCTTGCCCGCTTTATTAAGGAAAAATGGGGCCTGGTTGGCATTGCTTTTTTTACCCCATTTATATTGTCTATTCCCATAGGTACAGCACTTGCAGTGCATTTTTACCGCGATAAACAAAAGGTTATTTCATATATGCTTGTATCTATAGCCTGTTGGGATATATTACTCTATGTATTTTACAACAATTTCTACCACGTTATTGGGCATTATTTGCGCCATCATTTATTATAGCATATGAGTAATGAAATAGATGTTTTGTTGCCCAAACTTATTGGATTAACGGTTGCAGCAGGCGAGGCTATAATGCAAGTCTATGATTCTCCATTTAGTGTGGAGTACAAAGAAGATAATTCCCCTTTAACAATCGCCGATAAACTATCCCATGAAATAATTTCAACCGGATTAAGGAAGCTATCTACTTACCCTGTATTAAGTGAAGAAATGGCCGAAACAGCTTATGCTGAAAGAAAAGATTGGAAAACCTTTTGGCTCGTAGATCCTCTTGACGGAACAAAAGAATTTATAAAACATAACGGAGAATTTACAGTCAACATTGCGTTGATAGAGGACGGTAAACCCATTATGGGATTTATTTATATACCCGTTCGCAAAACCCTCTATTACGCCATAAAAAATAATGGAGCATATCGGATACTTAATGTATTTAATGCTCTTCCGCTCAAAACCAAAGACGACATATCAAAGAACAGTGAAAAGCTACCTGTTAAACACGATGAAAAAAGTGATTACACCATTGTAGCAAGCCGTTCGCATAACTCACCGGAAACAGATGCCTTTATTGAAAAGAAGAAAAAGGAAAATGGTGTCGTGAATCTGGTTTCAGCGGGCAGCTCTATAAAATTTTGCCTAGTTGCAGAGGGCAAAGCAGATGCTTATCCACGCTTTGCGCCAACTATGGAATGGGATTCGGGTGCAGGTCAAATAATTGCAGAGGAAGCAGGTAAAAAGGTAGTACTGACAGATGGTATCACAGCGCTATCTTATAATAAACAAAGCCTGGTAAATCCTCACTTTCTTGTTATTTCGTAAGCCATTTCACAAGTATTTCACCGATTCTGAGTATAATTGTAGTAACATTCAATTGAATTTATGGCAAAAGTCGCCCTTATAACAGGCATAACCGGTCAGGATGGAGCTTACCTGGCTGAATCATTATTAAAAAAAGGCTACATAGTACATGGTGTTAAGCGAAGGAGTTCTTCATTTAATACCTATCGTATTGATCATCTCTACAAGGATACCCATGAAGGCAAGACAAATTTCTTTCTTCATTACGGAGATCTTACTGATTCTTCTAATCTCATCCGCATAGTACAAGAAGTACAGCCCGACGAAATATATAATCTTGCGGCTCAATCCCATGTACGGGTATCTTTCGAAACGCCAGAATATACAGCCAATGCAGATGCTATTGGAGCATTAAGATTACTGGAGGCTATTCGCATTCTTAAGATGGAGAAAAAAGCTAAGTTTTACCAGGCATCTACATCTGAACTTTATGGATACGCCCAGGAAATACCGCAAAGAGAGACCACTCCTTTTTATCCCCGTAGTCCTTATGGCGTAGCTAAGCTATATGCATTTTGGATCACCAAAAATTATAGGGAGGCTTATGGTATGTTCGCCTGCAATGGAATATTATTTAATCACGAAAGTCCAATACGTGGCGAAACATTCGTTACCCGCAAGATCACACGTGCTGCTGCTAAGATACACCTTGGTTTGCAAAAGAAACTTTTCCTTGGAAACCTGGATGCAGAGAGAGACTGGGGCCATGCAAAAGATTATGTAGAAGGTATGTGGCTTATGATGCAAGAGCAACAAGCCGATGATTTTGTACTTGCTACCGGCAAAAAAATATCGGTAAAACAATTTGTAGAGTTATCTTTTAAAGAAGTAGGCATATCTTTAGAATGGAAGGGAAAAGGAATCCATGAAAAAGGCATAAATAAAGCTACCGGTGATACATTAATTGAAATTGACGCTAAGTACTTCCGGCCGACAGAAGTCGATCTTTTAATTGGAGATGCTTCAAAAGCCAATAAAAAACTAGGCTGGAAACCAAAAATAACCATAGAAGAAATGGTTAAAGAGATGGTTGCTTCTGACGTAAAATTATTTAAAAAGGATAAGTACCTTCTTGAAGGCGGACACGACATCATGCATTTTAACGAATAACAAAAATGCAAGTATGGAAAAGAGTGCAAGCATATATGTAGCAGGGCATACAGGAATGGTAGGCTCGTCTATCGTTCGCCGCTTAAAAGAACTGGGCTACACTAATTTTATTTCAAAAACGTCAAAAGAATTAGATCTTAGGAACCAGCAAGCTGTATTTTCTTTTTTTGAAAAAGAAAAGCCAGAATATGTTTTCCTCGCCGCTGCTAAAGTAGGCGGCATAAATGCAAACAATACCTTTCGTGCAGAATTTCTTTACGATAACCTGATTATTGAATCAAACATTATTCATGCTTCTCACCTCAACAAAGTAAAAAAACTATTGTTCCTAGGCTCGTCTTGCATATATCCCAAGTTAGCCCCACAGCCACTTAAAGAATCTTACCTGCTCACAGGCCCTTTGGAATATACCAATGAGCCCTATGCTATTGCCAAAATAGCAGGTATAAAATTATGCGAATCGTATCGTTTGCAATATGGTAGTAACTTTATTTCAGCCATGCCTACCAACCTATATGGGCCTAACGATCAGTACGACCTTAATAATTCACACGTATTGCCAGCCTTGCTCAGAAAATTTCATACTGCAAAAATCAAGAACCAACCCTTTGTAGAAATATGGGGGTCAGGTAAACCTATGAGGGAGTTTTTGCATGTAAACGACCTGGCAGATGCATGCCTTTTCCTGATGGAAAAATACAATGATGCTGAGTTGGTGAATATTGGTACCGGTAGCGATATAACTATTAAGGACCTTGCCCATCTTGTAATGAAAATAGTAGGATATAAAGGCGAAATAAAATTCGATAGCTCTAAGCCCGATGGTACTCCTCGAAAGCTAATGGACGTGAGCAAAATACATGGCTTAGGATGGAAACACAAGATTAGCCTTGAGGAAGGTATAAATTCTGTATACAAAGAGGTGGAGAAAATGGCATTCTTATAACCAAAGATCTCCGAAATAGGCCTGTTTAATGGCTTCTTGAGAACTTGCAAACTACCTACACACTCTGCTTTTAAGCTTTTTTAACAATAAATCCCTTCTTTTCCAGTTAGCTTTATTAGTTTTGCACGCTTATATTAAGCAAGGTCAACATATTTCATGGATATAAAAGATTTAGACAAGACGCGCATACCTCATCACGTGGCTGTTATTATGGATGGTAATGGACGTTGGGCAAAACAAAAAGGGAAGTCGCGCATATTTGGCCATAGGAATGGAGTAAAAGCAGTACGTGAAACGATAGAATGTGCTGCAGAAATGGGTGTTAAGTACCTTACTTTATACGCGTTTTCTACAGAAAACTGGAGCAGGCCGAAGGATGAGGTAGTGGGATTAATGGAATTACTGGTAGTTACAATAAATAAAGAGATAAAAACACTTATGGAAAACAATATTGCCCTTAAGGCAATAGGTGATTTGGAAAGTCTTCCGGGTAGATGCCATAAGGAGTTAAAACACGCTATTGAAAAAACAAGCAAGAATACAAGGATGAACCTGGTACTCGCGTTGAGTTACAGTTCGAAGTGGGAAATTTTGAATGCCGTTAAAACCATTGCGAATAAAGTAGAAGCAGGCCAACTATCATCCGAAGATATAGATGAAAAATTATTTGCACAAAGCCTTTGTACAGCCGGCTATCCCGACCCTGAGCTTTTAATACGAACCAGCGGAGAACATAGAATAAGCAATTTTTTGTTGTGGCAAATAGCATACTCTGAGCTTTATTTTACAGATAAACTATGGCCCGATTTTAGAAAAACTGATTTTTGTGCAGCCATTGCCGATTACCAGAAACGCGAAAGACGCTTTGGAAAAACAAGTGAACAACTAAGTAACGTTTTGCAGTAGATGAATAGAACGATTGTACGGTTATTTTTACTTAACCTTTTTATATGTGCCTCATGCACTGCCTTTGCCCAAGTAAAAATTGGCGGTGACAGCAATAAGATAGATTATGCCAATCCTAAGGAATATGTAATTGGAGGCATAACGGTTGCAGGTGCCGATCATATGGATAAAAATGTGATGACACTCATATCAGGCCTTACGGTGGGAGATAAGCTGGAGGTTCCGGGTGAAAAAATATCTGAAGCAATAAAAAATATTTGGAAACAAGGCCTGTTTGAAGATGTAAAGGTTTATGCGAGCAAATTTGAAGGTGGTAAAATATTCCTAACTATACGTGTAGTTGAAAAACCGCGGCTTTCTAAATTTAGTTTCAGGGGTATATCTAAAGGGGATGCCAATGACCTGAGGGATAAAATTAAACTGGTAAGAGGTAAAGTTGTTACTGACTATTTGCTGGCTGATATCAAACAAACCATCACCGCTCATTATTTAGACAAAGGCTATAGTAATATATCAGTAAACATTGAAGAAAAGCCGGATAGCGGTCTTTCTAATTCTGTTGTACTTTACATTAATATCAAACGCGGAGAAAGAATAAAAATACAGGACATAAATTTTCACGGTAATGTTGCCCTTTCTGCAAAGTCTTTAAGAAGAGCTATGAAAAATACCAAGGAAAAAAGGTGGTATAACATATTTCATGGCTCCAAATTTTTGGCTGATGACTACGCTGAAGACAAACAAAAAATAATTGAAAAGTATAACAGTAAAGGATACAGGGATGCCCGAATTGTTAAAGACTCTATACATAAATCTATTGTGCTGAACAGGCTCGCTATTGACATTACTGTAAATGAAGGCCCTCGTTATTATTTTGGCAAGATAAGCTGGGTTGGTAACTCTAAGTACACATCAAAAGTACTTGCCGAAGTATTGGGTATTAAGTATGGAGATATTTACAACTCCACTCTTCTTAACCAACGTCTTTATAATAACCCAAGCGGAGCAGACGTGAGTGCCTTATATATGGATAATGGCTATCTTTTCTTCCAGGTAAATCCGGTAGAAATAAATGTACATAATGATACTATTGATCTGGAAATTCACATATATGAAGGAAACCAGGCGAGGGTAAATAATGTTACCGTTACCGGTAATGATAAAACAAATGACAAGATCATCATGCGCCAGATAAGGACCTTGCCCGGTGATCTTTTCAAACGTTCTGATGTAATACGTACACAAAGAGAATTATCTCAGTTAGGGTATTTCGATCCTGAAAAAATGACTGTTACCCCTACCCCAAATCAAGAAGATGGAACTGTGGATATTAACTACGGTGTGGCCGAAAAATCATCTGACCAGATTGAATTATCAGGAGGCTGGGGTGGAGGATTAGGCTTTGTTGGTACCGCTGGTATAAGCTTAAATAATTTTTCAGTTATCAATGCTTTCCGCAAAGGAGAATGGAAACCTATACCATCAGGTGATGGCGAAATTTTAAGTTTACGCTTTCAATCCAATGGCTTACCTTATCAATCAGCTAATCTTTCTTTCACTCAGCCCTGGGTTGGTAACAAACATCCTAACTCGTTGAGTTTAAGCTTTTTTACCACTACTGAAAGCAATGGACTACCCCAGAGCAGTGGTAGCAGGGAAGCCATTAATATCAAAGGAGTCTCCTTAGGATATGGTTTTCCGCTAAAATTCCCTGATGACTACTTTTCGCTACTTACGTCCATTAATTACCAGTACTATACGGTTGAGAATTATGGAACCTCATTTATATTTGCTAATGGATTTGCAAACTCTTTAAGCTTAAAAATTCAACTTAATCGTAATTCTGTAGATAAGCCAATTTTTTGAAAGCGCCGGCTCTAAT
>Ga0206879_1119_pt1 | contig 17606 bp, 12 predicted proteins | sample Alteio_BWOrgCont_5_FD_152897 | JGI IMG/M metagenome (GOLD analysis project Ga0206879, IMG submission 152897) | Enriched cells from forest soil in Barre Woods Harvard Forest LTER site, Petersham, Massachusetts, United States -... | ecosystem: Environmental > Terrestrial > Soil > Temperate forest > O... | reverse complement strand
TGCGTGTACCATCAGGGGCTTTTATTCTCAGCTGAAACTGACCGTTATTGTTTTTTGGCAGGATGTCTTTGCCGATTATCGAAAAGCAAATGCCAATAATGGTGAAGGTGAGGATTGTGTATATAAACACAATCCTCTTCTTTTTCAGCATCAATTTTTCGAGGTTAATCATGAAATTTATTTTGAACTTTTCAAAGCCCTTCAGTTTTGAAACCTGTGACTTCTCTTTTACATAATCCTCCCTCAACTGAGTCACTTCAGACGTGCTCATAGCCATATCCGCATGCAATGGAGGGCTGTGATGCTTTAATTTTTCGGGTCTTAAGAGCCAATTGGCAAGAACCGGCACCAGGGTCCTTGCCAGCAAAAAGGAAGCGATCATTGAAAACCCAACTGCCATGGATAAGGGAATAAAAAGTGATCTTGGAATACCGGTCATTAAAAAGGAGGGAGCAAAAACGGCCAGTATGCAAAGCAGAATCAACAGCTCGGGATAAGCGATTTCCCTGCAGGCATGTAAAATGGCCACTTGCTTGGGAAGCTTCATTTCAAAATGCTGGTGTATGTTTTCAATTTCAACCGTGGCCATATCGACCAGAATTCCCACAGCTAAGGCCAGTCCGCTTAAGGTCATGATATTGATGGTTTGTCCGAAAAGAGACAAGAGCAGGATGCAGGTCAGAATGGAAACCGGAATCGTGATGATTACAATAAGCGCGCTTCTGCTGTCTCCCAGGAAAAGCAGAACCATCAAGGCCGTCAGCACTGCACCGATTACACCTTCGGTAACCAGACTCTTTACCGAATTGATTACATAAATGCTCTGGTCAAATTCATATGAAATCTGTACTTCTTCGGGTAAAAGGCTTTGCATCAGAGGCAGGGAAGCTTTTACCGCCTGAACTACGTCCCAGGTCGAAGCTTCTGCCCTTTTCGTTACCGGAATGTATACGGCCCTTTTCCCGTTTACAAGGGCGTATCCTACTGTAATATCGGCTGCGTCTTCAACCGTTGCAACATCACGGAAAAAGACAGTTGGGCCCGAACCTGTTTTTATCGGAATATTCAAAAACTCGGGTACTTTTTCCAATATTGAGTTGGTCGGAGTAATGTACATGATGTTTCCCATGCGTACATTACCGGCCGGAGTAATCGAATTGTTTTCTCTCAGCGCGGTTACAATTTCATCGGGTGTAACATTCCGGGACCTCATTAAATCGGGATTTACCTTGATAACGATCGTTCGCGCATTACCCCCAAAGGGTGGAGGCGAAGAAACGCCTGGGATGGCGGCAAACAAAGGTCTGATCTTTGTTGAAGCCAGATCCTGCATTTGATTCAGTGGCACACGGGTGCTTTTGAATACCAATTGCCCGACCGGAAGGGAGGATGCATCAAACCGGATTACAATTGGTGGCAATGTGCTGGAAGGCATCTGGGCCCTGGCACGGCTTACCTGAACAGAAACTTCTGCGGCGGCCTGGGCCATGTCGGTACCCGGGTAAAAGGTAAGTTTCAGCAAGGCAAGTCCTTGTATCGCTTTTACTTCGATGCCTTTTATTCCTGAAACATACAAAAACTGATCCTGGTAACGGGTAGCGATCAAGCCTTCCATTTGCTGAGGAGACATTCCTCCGTAGGGTTGGGCCACATATATTGTTGGCAGGTCGAGTTGCGGAAAAATATCTACCGGAATTTTACGCAGGGACAATATGGAAAAAAAGACCACTCCAAGAACCAGCACCAAAATGCTGATTGGGTTTTGCAGGGAAAGTTTTATGAGCTTATTCATAGGTATATAATTTGATGTTTTTTATTGTCATATGGCTGTTTCATTTTTATCTGGGGGTTAAGAAAATAGTCATATCGCCTGAAGCTGCAGCTTTTAAAAGCAAGGCTCTCCAGACATTGTTGTAAGCGATAACAAGATCGGATTCTGCATTGTTTACCAAATAAATGTTTTGTGTAAGATCCGCAAGAGTTGTCAAACCGGCCTGGTAACGTGCATTTGAACTCGAATAAGCGTCCAGAGCGGACTTCAAGCCTACCGGAGCTTCAGCTGCCTGTGATCGCGCAACAGTTAATTGTACCATGGCGTTGTTGAGTTCGGCCTGTACTTTCAGTTTTTCCTGGTCGTATTCTGATTTTGATTCCTGTGCGTACATCCATTCGCTTTTGTACTGGTTATGAATTCTTGGATAATCCAGCACATTCCACAAAAAGTAAACTCCCAGCAGATAGTTGTATGCATCATAGGAAAGACCTTCTGAAAGGCGGGGGCTGTATGCATTATCATTTGTACTGGAGATTCCGGAACCCCTTCCCATGCCTGCAGCTATAAACTTCAGAGAAGGCAAATACGATTTCATAACTGCGGTGGATTTGGCAAATTGCGATTCTTCCTGGGCCAGGAATAATTTAAGCTGAAGGTTGTTATTAATGTTCGCAGTGTCCTGAGTGGCAAACGCAGGTATTGAAGAAACAAAATTCATGCTGTCAATTTCAACAACCGAATCATTTACTCCCAGTAATTCATTGAGTTTGATTTTCTGAGAGACCACTTTACCTTTTGCTTCACTTAAAATTATTTTGACTTTTGATAATTCTGCGTTGGCGAAAGAACTATCAGTCCCTGCTTTCAATCCGGATCGGGCTGCAGCGGTAATGGCAATTTTTAATGCGGTGGCACGTTGAAAGTTTTTTTCCTGTACGTCTGCTTCCTTTTCAAATCCCAAAAGCAAAAGGTAGGCATCTGCGACCTTTATTTTGTGGGAGAAGAGTTCGTTCTGATAGGCTAAATCTGCTTCGTTTGACTGCGATCTGGCCAGGTTGACATTGGCCTTTATTTTGCCGAAATTAAAAAATGCCCAATCGACTGCTATCGAAGAATAAGTTCCGTATGCGGCTGAATAATTATTTTCGGCATGGATACTGCCTGAGGTTGGAAACGCAAAGCCGCCGTTTGGAATAAAGGTCCCGTTTAAACCGTTTGCCGTTGCATACGTAACCTGATCCTGTAAATCCAGGGCGGGCATATATTCGAGTTTTTTTGCACTCAAATTGTATTCGGCGGCGCTCTTTCTATACAAAGAAGCTTTAATGGAGGGATAATTCGCTTCCGCCATCTTAAGGGCTTCTGGTAACGTAATGCGTTTATTCTGAGCGGAACCACTGGCAACTAGTGTGCAACAGAAGACAACCAGTGCCTTTTTGAAAACCGTGAAACTATTCATGTATTTAGTATTGATTGATTAGCAAAGCAAATCAGGCTGAATGAGAATTCAATCACCCAAAACAAAGAAGACAAAAATCAGATCCGGAAACTACAATTCAAAACACACGTATCGGGAGGGGGGTATCCGGAGAAAATCAAGTGCTGATTTCTGAAAATAGCCGGTTTTGAATTTTCAGGAAGGCTACAGGTAAAATTATCGGAAGGAATTTGCTTTGCTTTGGTTTTTAAAACCTTATCGGCAAGGTTGTTTGATGCAATAAACTTAAGGTAGCCGCAGGAAAATTCATTGTTGTTTTTCTTTACCGGAATTTCCAATACCTGTTCGAAAATTGTTCCGGATGAAATATTGGAAGAAACGAAAGCAGTCGTAAAAACAAGGGAAGAAATCAGAAGATACGATGAAAGAGTTACGGATAGAAGCGAACAAACCAAATAACTCAACAATTGCTTTAAAACAAACATTGTACCGTAATTCTGATCTAAAAGTATGAAATTTTTTAATTAGTCCTCTTTATAGCCGGAATCGCTGAGCAGATTCCCGCCGAGGGCTGCTTCGACAGCCAGTTCGTCGCAGCGGTTGTTTTCGGGGTTGTCGGCGTGTCCTTTTACCCATTTGAATTTCACCTTATGTTTGGGATATATCCTCAGGAAACGTTGCCAGAGATCTGGGTTTTTTTTGTCTTTGAATCCTTTTTTCGCCCAACCGAATACCCATTTTTTTTCAACGGAGTCAACTACATACTTGGAGTCAGAATAAATCAGAACATCGCTATTTTCTTTTTTGAGGCTTTCAAGGGCGACAATTACACTGAGGAGCTCCATGCGGTTGTTGGTGGTGTACTTGTATCCCTGGGAAATTTCTTTGCGGTGAACTCCCGAGATCAGGATAATGCCGTAACCTCCGGGACCTGGATTTCCACGGGAGGAGCCATCGGTATATATATGGATCATTCGGTGTAAGTCTGATTAGGGCGCTAAGATAAAAGGAAGTGCGGAAACAATGTGATGAAAGTCAGGTGCAGGACTTTATCAGGTAAAAAACCAGGGCTGCCAGAATTCCTGAAACAGGGATGGTGAGCACCCAGGCCCAGATCAGATTCAGCGTGACTCCCCAGCGTACAGCCGAAACTCGTTTGGTCACACCGACGCCGACTATAGAGCCGGTGATGGTATGGGTGGTACTTACGGGGATTTTGAAATACTGGGTAACGAACAATGTTATGGCCCCGGCCGTTTCGGCACTGAAACCTTCAAAAGGAGTGAGCTTGGTTATTTTCTGGCCCATGGTTTTTACGATTCTCCACCCACCGAACATGGTGCCCATTGCAATGGCGCTGTAACAGGCAATGGGCACCCAGCCGGGTAACTGCGCCATACTGCCGATCATGTGTTGAGAAACCAGCGCAGCCGCGATAATTCCTATTACTTTCTGGGCATCATTGCCACCATGGCCCAGACTATAGGCGGCGGAAGAAAACAACTGCAGCCGCCTGAAGACCGCATCAACTCTCGCGGGACGCATGTGTTTACAGATATGCAGGGTAATGAGGTTGATGATTATGGAAATGATCAGGCCCATGACCGGTGCAAGAACGATAAAATAAATCACCGGCATTACTTTGCCCCAATGAATGGCATCAAAGCCTCCCGCATTGGCCACTCCTGCTCCGGCAAATCCTCCGATCAGAGTGTGGGAAGAGCTGGAAGGAATTCCTTTCCACCAGGTAAACAGGTTCCATATAATTGCGGCAATCAGTCCGGCGCAAATCACTGTCAATGTGACGTATTCTCCTTTTACTGTTTTGGAAACAGTGTCGGCTACTTTCAGTTCAAATATCCAATAGGCAATCAGGTTGAATGCGGCCGCCCAAATAACGGCCGTCAACGGAGACAAAACTTTGGTGGATACGATGGTGGCTATGGAATTGGCGGCGTCGTGGAAGCCGTTGATAAAATCAAACAGCAGGGCCAGGACTATGACAATACTAAAGAGGGTTGGCATAGGAAGTATTAAGCGTTTTTAACCAGAATTGTTTGCAATACGTTTGCAGCATCCTCGCACTTGTCTGTGGCTGTTTCAAGGGCTGCCAATATTTCTTTCACTTTGATGATGGCGATGGCGTCTTTTTCCTGTTCGAATAAATTGGCGATGGCCATGTTGAAAACATCGTCTGCATGGTTTTCTATACTGTTGATACGCACACAGGATTCCTTAATTTTATTAATGTCCTTCTTATTGGTTAGTTCAGAAACCGCTACATGTAATTCCTGGGAAGAGATTTCTATAAGCTCAGCCAGTTTGATGATGGCGGGAGACATGGCTTCAATTTTATAGAGCTCTACCCGTTTGGCTGAACCGTGAATAAAATCGGCAATATCGTCAATGGAAGAGGCCAGGGCCTGAATGTCCTCCCGGTCGAAGGGGGTGATGAAATTGGCACTCAGCTCGTTGAAAATTTCGTGGGTGATGCTGTCTCCTACGTGTTCGAGCCGTTCAATCTCACGGATCAGGACCCTTCTTTTTGCCGGGTCATCGGCATTGACCATCTGTCCAAGCGTTTTTGAAATAACAACCAGGTTCTGGGTGGCCTTTTCGAAAAGGGAGAAAAAAATACGGTCTTTGGGAATAAAGAGTTGTAAAAGGTTACTGAAGTTCATAAATCGATAAATGTTAAGTTAAGGTTAACAAAGGTAGAAGTAATGATCAGGCTGATGTTAATTTAATGTTAAGCAACCAGTTTTATTTATTTAATTATTTGATAATCAATATTTTGATTAAATAACAATTAATTAAATTTCGAGCTTTTGCACATTTGATTGTTTAAAATCAGATGCCTTATTAACATATGCTTAACATTCTGATTACGCTGTCTTAACCTTCTCTAGGTTGCTTTGCAGCCAAATAAACCAAACAACAAACTATTATGAAATTAAAGACTACAAAATTAATGTCAATCGGTCTTGCGGCTTGCGGGGCTTTGGCAATCGGGAGCGTAAGCGCTCAGGACTTCGTTCCATCGGGAAACCTGTGGGGGTACGCCTTCGGGGATTATGCGGTTAAAGCGCATAACGATACACTTCAAAGAGGTGGGGGAAATGTCCAGTACAGGGGTGTAACAGGCGGTAACAGTACATCTGCAGGAAGTACTTCAGGTCTTAATTCTACCAACGCCGGGCCTTATAATGGATCCACGCTTCAGTCGAACGGCTTTGAGTTCCGTCGGATTTACCTTGGATATGACTTTAAATTTGCCCCGAATTGGTCAGCTCAGGTTGTATTGGCTAATGAACAAGACGCGGATGCATCTGGTAAAAATACAGTATATGTAAAATATGCCAATGTCAGATGGTCTAATTTCATAAAAAATCAAGACCTGGTGTTGGGACAATACCAAACCTGTTCTTTTGCAACTGCCTATAACACGGAGCCACTTTGGTCTTATCGTTCAGTTGAAAGAACAATTATGGATATGCACAATGTTGATGGTTCAACAGATATGGGTGCTTCTTTGGAAGGTAAACTCTGGAAACAAGGCGGAGCTGACGTTGCTGACAGTTCAAAACCAAACATGATTGGTTATTACCTGCAAGTTGGAAATAACAATACTGCAGCTATAAGTAACAGCAATTTCAAAAAAGTCAGGGCTAATATTTACGGAACATTTATGCAGCATGCCCTTACTGTAGGTTTATACGGAGATTATATGGTTCAGCAAACTATCGGCACTTATGGTGCTACTCTTAATACTCCGGCAACGTATATGACTGCCAACACTACGATAAAAGCCTATGCCGCCTATAAGACTGAGTGGTTCAGAGTGGGATTTGAATTTTTCCAGCAAACCAACCTGAATTCAGATGCCTATACTATTTATGACGCATCCACAAAAACATATTCTGAAGGTCAATTGGCTACTGGAGTTCAAATGGGAGTTTCTGTCTTTGCTTCGGGTGTTATCCTCAAAAATAAACTTAACATATTCGCACGTTACGATCATTATAATCCTGATACAAAGTGGAATGCCAATAACCTCTATACTCAGGTATACGGATCTCTTCCGACAGCAGAAGGAAATACCATTAAAGGGGCTAATCTGACTTCAGCGACCTTCTATACGCAAACTTTTATAACAGCCGGCCTTGACTGGACACCAACTGCCAGAGTTCACCTGATGCCAAACATTTGGTATAATGGTTACTCAGCTATGGGAAGCACGTTGTCTCCATCAAGTACTACTGACTTTGGCGCCAGAGCTAAAAATGATGATGACATGGTTTACCGTTTAACTTTCTACTTCCTGTTCAACCAGTCTAAGAAGGTAATGAATAACGGTATGTCATACTAAGAAGTAACAGTTTCTTAAGACAGAATTAACATAAAATAGTGCAAACCGCCCCGATCTTCGGGGCGGTTTTATCCCAAGCCGGTTCTTTTAAACGTCTACTCCTAAAATTAAATTTATCCAAATGAAAAAATCAATTTTTGTTCTGGCTGCCGCAGGATTAATTATGGCCTTTGCAGCCGGGAAAGTGGAGATCAAAATTAAGGGCAGCGATACCGTTTTGCCTTTGTCTCAGAAAGAGGCAGAAAATTATATGAAGAAGAATGCCGATGCTTCGATCACTGTTGTTGGCGGAGGATCGGGAATCGGGATTGCGGCGCTTGAGGACGGAAGTACGGACATTGCAATGTCGTCCAGGGATCTGAAGGTGGATGAAAAAATGAAACTGAAAGACAAAGCTATTAAGACCGTAGTGGTTGGAATTGATGCGCTTTCGATCATTGTAAATCCCAAGAACAAAGTGAATCAGCTGACGCGTGAGCAACTGGAGGGAATTTTTACCGGCGCTATTGTAAACTGGAAGGATTTAGGAGGGGATGATGAAAAGATAATTGTGTATTCGCGCGAGTCGAGTTCGGGTACTTATGATTTTATGAAGGAGCATGTGATGGGCAAAAAAAATTATGCCACTACTGTGCTGAGTTTACCTGCAACCGGAGCCATTGTGCAATCGGTGAGTCAGACCAAAGGTGCTATCGGATACGTGGGATTGGCTTATCTGAATAAAGAGGTCAAGGATATTGCCGTTTCTTATGACGGAAAAACATTTGTGAAAGCCAGCATTAAAACAGCAAAAGATAAAACGTATCCTATCGCAAGACCCCTTTATTATTTTTATGCAGGGGCTATTGAAGCGAAAGTGAAACCGTTTGTAGATTACATTCTTTCTGCGGAAGGTCAGAAAACCGTAGAAGCTGTAGGATACATTTCGGTTAAGTAAGTTGCCTGGGTAACCTGGTGATAGTTAAATATTTAAGAAACTAAATTTAAATTAATGTAGTTGTTGTTTAGTTTAGTACTCATGGTCGTTACAGACAAAGCCCTTCAATAGAAGGGCTTGTGAGTTAATTGGGACATATTGTTTTATGAAAACGGGATTGCAGAAGTTCACTGAAAAGTTTGTGGAAGGGTTGCTGTTTATCAGCGGCTCTATCACGAGCCTTGCTGTGATTCTGATCGTTCTTTTTTTGTTTAAGGAGGGTTGGGGATTGTTCAATGAGACGCCGGTGGAAAAGGGTTCGGTCATCGCGCTTAATAAAAGCAACCCGGTGCAGCAGCTTTCGGCTGCGCAAGTGAAGAATATTTTCGACCGCAAGATTACCAACTGGAGCGAGGTCGGCGGAAACAACGATTCGATACTGATTTTCAGTGTAAACGACATTACGAATTTTTATTCGGAGGCTGAACTGGGCGACAGTCTGCAATTTGTTCCCCAGCGCATCAGCGAACTGATGGGCAAAAAAAGCGGCATCATCGCTTTTTTGCCGACCGAATACCTGGCCAAGAATTTTGAAGGCCGTATTTTGCCACTAAAAAAAATTACACTAAAAGGATTTTTGAAAGGCAAGGAATGGTTTCCAACGGCCCAGCCTGCTGCCCAGCTTGGAATATTGCCGCTGATTCTGGGAACTTTGTGGGTAAGTCTTTTTGCGATTCTGATTGCCCTGCCTTTTGGCCTGGCTACTGCGATTTACATTGCCGAGATTGCCGATAACAGGGTGGGTAAAATTCTAAAACCGGTCATTGAATTACTGGCAGGTATTCCCTCTGTGGTATATGGTTTCTTCGGATTGATCGTGATCGTCCCACTGGTGCAGCGGACTTTTAATCTTCCGGTTGGGGAGACCGGGCTTTCTGGGGCCCTGGTGCTGGCCATTATGGCGCTGCCTACGATTATTACGATTTCTGAGGACGCCATACGTAATACGCCCAGGGCCATGAAAGAGGCCAGTCTCGCACTTGGCGCCACACACTGGCAGACCATTTACAAAGTAATTATTCCGTATTCGATTTCAGGTATTTCTGCGGCCACTATTTTAGGGATTGGGAGAGCGATGGGAGAAACCATGGCGGTGCTGATGGTTACCGGAAACGCTGCCATTATCCCGCACAGTATACTGGAGCCTATGCGGACGATTCCTGCCACGATCGCTGCTGAGCTGGGAGAATCGGCTCACGGAGGTTTGCATTACAAGGCGCTATTCGCATTGGGATGTGTTTTATTTGTCATGACGCTGGTCATAAATCTTACGGTGGATTTGATATCCGCCCGGAAAAAATATTCAAAATGAACCCCGATCCGGCAAAAATACACAGGAGGAAACAACTTTCGCAAAGGCTTGTTTTTGCCTTGTTTACACTCATGAGTGCCGCTATTGTTCTGGTGTTAGTTGTCATTCTGGGATTTATTGTAGTGCGGGGACTTCCGGCTATTAACTGGGGCTTCCTGACAAAGATGCCTGAGAACGGGATGACCGAAGGAGGGATTTTCCCGGCCATTGTAGGGACCTTTTGTCTGGTTCTGGGAAGCATGATTTTTGCTTTTCCGATCGGTATCATGTCGGGAATTTATGTAAATGAATACACGAACGACGGCCCGGTCAAACGGTTCATGAAGACCATGACCAATAACCTGGCCGGTATTCCTTCGATTGTTTTCGGTTTGTTTGGTATGGCTCTTTTTGTGAACGGGCTTCATTTCGGGGATTCGATACTGGCCGGTTCTTTGACGCTGGGGTTGCTTGTATTGCCTGTTGTTATACGCACTACGGAAGAGTCGCTTAAAGCAATTGACAATTCCTTCAGGATCGGGAGCTATGCACTGGGTGCAACGAAACTGCAAACGATACGGAGGGTGGTATTGCCTATGGCTCTGCCAAATATCATTACCGGCCTTATTCTTTCCATCGGAAGGATTTCGGGAGAAACGGCGCCGATTCTGTTTACGGTTGCTGCCTATTTTTTACCCAAGCTTCCGCACAGTATATTTGACCAAGTCATGGCGCTGCCGTATCACCTGTACGTTATTTCTACCAGCGGGACGAATATTGCTTCGTCCCGTAAAATGGCCTACGGAACGGCATTGGTGCTGGTGTTGATTGTGCTTGCGCTGAATTTACTGGCGAATGCGTTGCGCCGGTATTTTGGAAAAAAAGTTAAAATGAATTGAAATGGCAAAAGATTATGTAAAGAAACCCAAGGTGATGGCCAAAGAGGTCAACCTGTATTACGGGGACTTTCATGCCCTGAAGGGGATTACGCTGTCAATGGAGGAAAACCATGTTGTCGCTCTGATCGGACCTTCGGGTTGCGGGAAATCGACTTTTTTGAGGTGTTTTAACCGCATGAATGATCTGATTCCCAATACGAAAGTTACAGGTCTGGTTATGGTAGATGGAAAGGACATTAACGACCGCGGCATGAATGTGGATCAGCTCAGGAAGAATATCGGTATGGTTTTTCAGAAACCCAATCCATTTCCCAAATCGATTTTTGAAAACGTGGCGTATGGTCTGCGTGTAAACGGGGTCAGTGATGCAAAATTTATTGCGGAACGGGTGGAGCGGTCACTGGTTCAGTCTGCGCTATGGGAAGAAGTAAAAGACAAATTAAAAAAATCGGCATTCGAGCTGTCGGGTGGCCAGCAACAGCGTTTGTGCATCGCGCGTGCCCTTGCCATTGAACCTTCGATTGTACTGATGGATGAGCCTGCATCGGCTCTGGACCCGATCTCTACGGCAAAAATTGAGGAGCTGATCTATGAATTAAAAAGTCAGTACACCATCATTATTGTAACTCATAATATGCAGCAGGCCGGCCGGGTGAGTGATAAGACGGCCTTTTTCTATATGGGGGAACTGATCGAATACGACGACACCAAAATTATTTTTACCAATCCCAAAAATACGCGTACCCAGAATTATGTAACCGGACGGTTCGGATAAACGTACAAAACCAAAAATGGAACTATGACAACTACTCACTCACATCTGGATGAGGAATTACAGCTTCTGAAAACCGATACCCTCAACATGTGGAAATTGGTGCGGCAACAATTGTCAAAAGGCAAGGAAGCGCTGGTACACCATGATAAAGATCTGGCGCGGCAGGTGGTCGCCGTTGAGCGGCGTGTGAATGCGTATGAGCTGAAAATTGACCGCGATTGTGAAAATATATTCGCGTTATTTACGCCCGTTGCCATTGATCTTCGCTTTGTTCTGGCTGCGCTGAAGATTAATTCGAATCTGGAGCGTATCGGGGATATCGCAGAAGGTATAGCACGATTTGTAATCGATATTGATAAAAGCTTTGACCCGGAGCTTCTGAAAGTTTCAAGGATTGTTGAAATGTTTGAACTTTCTGATGCGATGCTGATAGATGCATCAAAGGCGTATGAGAAGGAGGATACCAAACTGGCAAGAACGCTGTTTAAAAGAGATGAAAAACTCGATGAGATTAACGGGAATGCCAGTCATGTTATCACGGACTATATCAAAACACACCCGGAGAACATCCGTGAAAGTCTGCATATTTTATCCATGATCCGCAAACTTGAACGCGTAGGGGATCAAACTAAAAATATCGCGGAGGAAATCATTTTTTATCTGGAAGCCAAGGTGCTTAAGCATAAGGATCCGATCTAGGATTAATCATGCGAATTTCGTAAATTTGGGGGTGGTGAAAAAATTACTACTGGTTTTTCTTGTTTGTGCGTCTTTTCAAATTCAGGCTCAGGGTACCTGGACCCCTTTGAAAAACAAGACGCCCTTATCCAATGGGAGTGTTATTCTTAGTTTGCTGATGACCGACGGAACGGTATTGGTGAAGACCGATTCCATTGAAAATGACGGAAGCGGCCAGGGCACCAGAACCTGGGCGAAACTGACTCCGGATAGTCACGGAAGTTATGTCAACGGAACGTGGAGTGTTTTGCCGAAAATGACGAAGGATCGTCTTTATTTTTCTTCTCAGGTTATGAAGGACGGAAGAGTGGTTGTCATCGGAGGAGAAAATGGAAACGGTACTGTTACCGGCGAAATTTACGATCCTGTATTGAATACCTGGACGCTTATTAATACGCCCAAATACACACATTTTCTGGATGGAAATTCTGAACTTTTACCGGATGGTAAAATCATTGTTTCTGAATACAACGGGCTTGGATTTTTCCCCACGTATATTTACGATCCGGTGCTGAACGTCTGGACCACCGGTCCTTCCTGTCATGGAAATGCGGACGAAGCGGCCTGGCTGAAGTTGCCCGATTACAGTATATTGTTTGTCGACATGGCTACACGGCATACCGAGCGTTATATTCCTGCACTTAACAACTGGCTGGTCGAGGATACGGTTCAGGTTTCTCTGTACGACCCTTATGGGGACGAGTCGGGTCCTGCTTATGTTTTACCTGACGGCCGGGGATTTTTCATCGGATCAATGCCTGTGACGGCCTTTTACACTCCGACAGGCGATACCAGCAAGGGCCTGTGGACTGCAGGACCGGCTTTGCCTGATACAGGGGGTATGCCGGATGCGGCCGGAGCAATGATGATTAACGGTAAAATATTGCTGGCTATTTCTCATACACCTGATTCGGCTACGCATTTTCCAAAGCCTATGAGTTTTTACGAATTCAATTACCTGGACAATTCGTTTACAGAGGTTGCTTCTCCCAACGGAGCCGACACGTTGGATATGCGGACTGCAAATACAACGATGCTTGATCTTCCGGACGGCACGGTGCTTTTGGGAAGCCAGAGCACTTCCCAGATGTTTGTGTATACGCCCTCGGGAACTCCCCTGGCTCAGGGAAAACCGACAATCAGTGGGATCTCTCAAAGCGGCTGCACGTTTACGGTTACCGGGACTTTATTCAATGGGATTACGATGGGGGCCGCTTATGGGGACGACTGGCAAATGTCTACCAACCGCCCCATTATCAGACTGACTTCTGATTCGAATGTGTATTACGTTAAGACCATGAATTGGAACCTGAACGGTATACAGACCGGTACGCAGCCGGATACTGTCCAATTTACTGTTCCGGCGAATGTGCCGACAGGAGGTTATGCCCTTGTGGTTACGGCCAACGGAATTGCCTCGGATACCCTGCATTTTAATTATGTCAAATGTGTTACGGGTATTGATGAAGCACCGGCTTTGGCTTCGGCGCTGAAGATTTATCCGAATCCCGCTTCCGGTCAGGTTGCGGTTTCTTTTACTTCAACTACCGGGGGACCTTATATAGTTCGAATTGCAGATATGCTTGGACGGACTGTGCTGGAGGAGTCGGATGTATCGGTTGCCGGAACAAACATGCAGGAGCTTAATCTGGAGGGGATATCCTCAGGGGTCTATCTGATCAGTGTTCAGCAAAAATCTTCGGTTTCTACTTCGAAAATTCTGGTTCGATAACCCGGCACCCGGCATTCTGATCAGGCAATCCTGTTTTAGGTTAGCAGTTTTTCTATCTCCACGGGATAATGCCTGTGCTCCAGTTTATGAATTTTTTCAGCGAGTGATTCGGGAGTTTCCCCAGGGGTTATTTTGCAGGCAGCCTGAAAAATAATTTTTCCTTCGTCAAATTTTTCGTTTACCAGATGAATGCTGATTCCGCTTTCTTTTGCTTTGTCAGAAATTACAGCCTTATGGACATTTGCCCCGTACATGCCTTTACCGCCGTAGTTAGGCAGCAGAGCCGGATGGATGTTTACGATTTTATCGGGAAAGGCATTTGTGAGCCAGGACGGGATAAGCCAGAGGAAGCCGGCCAGGGCAATAAAATCGATTTTGTAGCTGGCAAGTGTGTCCAGAAACTGAACCTTGTCTTCAAGTTCTTTTTTGGTAATCAGAAGCAAAGGAATCCCGGTTTTTTTTGCACGGGCGATAATGCCGGCATTGGAGTTGTTGCAAACGATCAAGGCAACCCGCGCTGATGAACGCGGGTTGAAATAATCAATTATGCACTGGGCATTGGTTCCTTCTCCGGAAGCGAAGATGGCCAGTTTTTTTAGTTTGAAGCTCAAGGTTCAAAGTTAGGTATTCTGGTTTAAGAGACTATCTGAATACGGGAATTGAGACGTAAAATTCGGTGCCGATTCCTTCTTCGGTTTTAAAACTTATTTTTCCATCACAGCTTTCTACTGTGTTTTTGGCCATTGCCAGACCAAGTCCCATACCCGTTGTTTTGGTGGTGAAATTCGGAGTAAAGAGTTTGCCGACCGCGTCTTTGGCAATTCCGATGCCGTTGTCTTTTACAATGGCCAGATACTCTTCATTTTCCCGTTTCAGGCTTACTTCGACACGGCCGTCTCTGCCTTCGGGGATGGCCTGAATTGCATTTTTCAGAAGGTTGTTGAAGACCCTCAACAATTGTTCTTTATCACCGTAAACAAAGGCTTCTCCGGCGGTCTGATTGCTGTAGTGAATGCTTATTGAATCGATTTCCTTAAACAGGTTAATGGTATTTTGAAGAATGCTGTCGAGATCGACTTTTTCATTGTTGGCCCGGGGCATTTTTGCAAAACTCGAAAATGCGCCGGCAATAGACGACAGGGCATCGATCTGTTCAATGAGGGTATTGGTAATGCGCTGCAGCTTTTGTTCCATGTCCGGAGTTTTGTCGTTTGCCATGCGCTGCAAATGCTGAACGCTGAGTTTCATGGGGGTCAGCGGGTTTTTGATTTCATGGGCGACCTGGCGTGCCATCTCTCGCCACGCACTTTCACGTTCAGACCGGGCCAGCAGATCAGCACTGTGCGAGAGTTCCTCAATCATACGGTTGTATTCTTTCACCAGGCTGCCGATTTCGTCCTGGTCAGCCCATTCAATGGGTTCGTTTCTTTTACCCAGTTGAATTTTGCTGAGCTTGTCCTGTACCAGTTTCAGGGGACGGGTAACATAATTGGAAATGAAAATAGCCATGACAACCGAGAGGGCAAAGAGGAGCACATATATATTGATTAATGCGACCAGAAATCCCGATATTTCTTTTTCGAGTTCGGTTTGCTTGGCGAAATACGGGAGGTTGAGGTAGGCCAGAAGCTTACCGTTCCTGCCTTTAAACGGAACGTAGGCAGAAAGGTATTCGAGGTTACCGATTTCTTCGTCGTGAATGTATTGTGATTTTTGATTGATGGCCATTTGCAGGTAGGCATCGGGATTCATTTTTTTTGAAGACAGTCCTTCCTCAAAAATTTTGGGCTGGGAAGAGGCGTAGATGTTTCCGCTAAGATCGTAAATGCTCACATCGGTAAAAAACACAGAGGATAATTTTCGCAGGAGGTAGTTGTTTAATTCTTCGACTTCCTGCTGCCCTTCGAGATCTACGGCAACGGAGTTGATTTTTTCGCTGATGCTTTCCCGGTTTTTGGCTTCGTACTGCTGTTTGATATAAATGATTGTGCCTGTACCAAAGAGCGCCAGGGAGACCAGGACAATGAGGACCAGCAAAAACTGAATGCGGTATTTGAAACTGCTTTGATTGAACAGGCGCCCCCTTACCGCTTGCCGGATAATGATGGCCAGCAGGGCAATCAGACTGAAAAAGCTGAACAGGTAGGAGAAATAAGTGACCGCATCCAGCAAGGTATGGGAAAGCTTGCTGATAACGACCACCGTGGATTTATTCGGCGTATAGCTCAGATGCGTATATCCGTCCATATCAAAAAAAGTAAACTCTTCTTTGTTGCCGGTGAAGCGGTCGGGTTTCAGGCTATACTGGTACTTGCCATACTGTGAGATGAGCTCGTTGTTTTTGTATTTGGCGTAGGAATAATTGAACAGGTCACGGTCTATTCCCATATTGCGGTCGAGCAACAATTCGGGAAAGCCCGTTTCTTCGGGAAGGAATCGGGTGTTTAACACGGCGTAAACAGTAGCGAACAAATGCTGGCCATGCTTGTTGCTGTAAACAGGCAATTTGGCCATGTAGCTTATTTTTCCCGAATTGTTTTTCAGGAAGTAAAAATGTTCGCAGGTGGTGGGTTGTCCTTCACGCTGAATGATGTTGTCGTAGTAGGCGCTGTTGTCGGCGACCGGCCGGGCAGGACGCAGGAGAGCTGCGCAGGACGAATCGTAAACGGAAATTTTAAGGTCGTATTTATCCCAGTAGCCGCTGAAATAATCCTGACGCAGCCGTTTTTCGAATGCGCTGGTGTTGCGGCCCGGCATATTGAGGTAGCTCAGCAGCAGGCTGTCGCTGTTGAATTTGGTTTCGAGTTCTGAAAACAAATGTTCGGTCAGAGGGTCCTGATCGTCAGCCAGTTTTTGGGCGATGATCATGCGTTCGCGATGTTCCTTGCCTCTGCCTTCATCGGTGAAAACATGGACGCTGTAGATCGAAAACAAGATAACGATGAGGGTAATATCAGGGAAGGAATAAACCGGCGGGGTCCTGCGGGCTATCATGTAAACAGTCAGAGTGATCAGTAAGGGCATCGAAATGAAGACCCAATCGACGTATCCGATCAGGTGACAGAAAATGGCGAATACGGAAGCGGAAAGCAGAAAGATGCAAAGCAGGGCGGTTTTCTGAATCTGCAGGGAACAGATCCATTTTATCGCTTTGTCGGCGAGCAGAAAAAATGCGAGCTGAATCAAGGCAATGATAATGAATCCGGCAAAACTTAATTCATCCAGACTGAAAACTGCTGTAATGGCAAAAGTGATGGTGGAGTTCTGAATCAAACTGATGAAAATTTTATTGATCGCAATGGAGCAGCCTAGCAAAAGCAGAAGGAGCAGAAAAGCCAGAACAGGTCTTGTTTTCGGTTTCAGACTTTCGGGAGCGGGGTTTAAGAAAGAAGTCGATCCGGAGAAATTGATAAAGAGCGCTATGCACAGGAGAAATACGGTATCGAGTATAAGATCGCCCAGGGAGGATAGCCAAAAAGAAGTTGCATCGCCATAATACTGGGGACCGAAAAGCGGAGTAGAACAGAGGGCCGATGGCCAGTGAAACTTTATCATCAGATAGCGAAGGGCGATCAGGCCCAGAATAAAAAAGGAGCAGCGAATCATTTTTTTTC
>Ga0206879_1118_pt1 | contig 18062 bp, 21 predicted proteins | sample Alteio_BWOrgCont_5_FD_152897 | JGI IMG/M metagenome (GOLD analysis project Ga0206879, IMG submission 152897) | Enriched cells from forest soil in Barre Woods Harvard Forest LTER site, Petersham, Massachusetts, United States -... | ecosystem: Environmental > Terrestrial > Soil > Temperate forest > O... | reverse complement strand
AGTGGGGATAGGAGCGACACAGTTCGTACCCAAAAACATGCTGGAACGTATACCGCCCCATCCAACGGTTTAATTGTCCAGGGGTTTATCGGAGCGGCCGGTGAACATGACCCGGCTTTCCTTTGAAACCCTGGAAGCTGTTGAAAATATGCAGCTGCAGATTATAGAACAACAAAAAACGATTGAAAAAATGAAAGCGGATTACAATGAACTAGTAAAGAAAGTAGAAAAAATTTCCAGATCAGCCTCTAAGTAAAGGTAGCTATTGCCGTTTTTCCACCCCGGACAACCTGATTAATACTGACGTTTAGTTTTGTACCCAGAGGAAGAAATACATCGACCCTTGAGCCGAATTTGATGAAGCCCATTTCTGAACCCTGAACGGCTTTATCCCCTTCTTTGCAGTAGTAAACAATTCGTCTTGCCAGGGCACCTGCAATCTGGCGGAAGAGAATGGCCTTGCCTGAAGCGTTTTCGACTACAACTGTGGTTCTTTCGTTTTCTGTGGAGGATTTTGGATGCCAGGCGACCAGGTATAATCCAGGATGGTATTTTACGAATTTGACAAGTCCGCCGATGGGAAAACGGTTGACATGAACATTCAAAGGGGACATAAAGATAGAAACCTGAATGCGTTTGTCTTTAAAGTATTCGGGCTCCTCGACCTCTTCAATAACAACAACTTTGCCGTCTGCCGGGGCGATGATTTGATTCTCGTTCGCAGCGGTAGTGCGTTTTGGGTTTCTGAAAAACTGTAGTACTATCACGAGTAAAAAGGCTGAAAGCAGGTAAGTGAAATCGGCGAGCATGGCATTACCACTGAAGTGACAGGCCAGGAAAATAATTAGTGCGCTGAAAATCAAACTTAGGATAATTGTAGGATAGCCTTCTTTGTGTATCATCCGGTCGTTCTTTTTAAAATGAATTTGTAAATGCAAGGTATAAAAAAACAAATGGTACAGAAAGCAGCAGGCTGTCAAAGCGGTCGAGAATGCCTCCGTGTCCGGGTAGCAAGCTGCCAGAGTCTTTACTGTCTGCGCTTCTTTTCAAAAGAGATTCGGTTAAATCGCCGAAGGTCCCGAAGACAACAATGATCAGGGAAACGACAAGCCAGGCTGAAAGGCCGATAATGGCAAAATACCGTGAAACGATCCAGGCAACAGCAAGGCTGAGGACAGCACCCCCAATTGTTCCCTCCCATGTTTTTTTCGGTGAAATGCGCTCGAATAGTTTGTGTCTGCCAAAAGCTTTGCCTGCAAGATAAGCTCCGGTATCGCTGGCCCAAAGAATGAAGAAAAAGCCAAGCAGGATGTGTGAGGAATAGGGATGAGTTGAAATTCCTTCAAATCTGTTTTTTATGTGCGAGAGCATGCAGAGCAATGTAAGGGGCAAGGCTACATAGAATACGCCGAGATAGGTCAGGGCAATGTTAGCGAAGGGGTTTTCTTTTTTACGGAATAATTCGATGATAGGCACCAGAAAAAGCAGAGGAAATAAAAGGGCCAACGGGTAATAGGCAATGATAGAAAGGGCCGGCAAAAATGTTGAGCATATACCTGTGAACAGGAGTAGACCAAGAAGCAGGCCCAAAACTTTTGCAGGTTGATGACCGGTTTTGGCGGAAAGGGAGTAAAATTCATTCAGTCCGATCAGGGTAATTAAAAGGAAAAGCCCGCAAAATGTATAGGGACCTAGCAAAATGCAACCGATCAAAACTGCTATGAAAACTACACCGGTTATGGTTCGCTCTAGCACAGCTGATTTATTTTACAAGACTGTCAATTAACAATACGTATATTTCTTTGGGTCCGTGGGCACCCTGTACAAGGGTTTTTTCTATATCGGCAGTACGACTGGGACCGGATATGGTAGTGATCAGAGAGGGGATGTTGCTGCCGTATTTGGTTTTTATTCCTGCCAGGGCGTCTTTCACGCTATGTACAAGCTGATCGCTATAGGCGACTACGATATGGTAGTTCGAAAAGGCGGGCAACCGTCGTCCGGATTCCTGCTTTGAGCTGAGTACAATGCTTCCGGTGCGGGCGATCAGGAATTCACAGGATGTAACACCCACATTGAGCGTTAAAAAATCACTTTCCTGATCTGAATACTTGAGTTGAGCTTTTTTCAAAAGCGTTTTTATTTTTTCGTCGAGGCAGAAAATGTTATCCCATTTGTTTTCTGCGATGAGGGAGGCAAAGGTGGAAATGAAATCGCTTTCGTTTTCGCAGAAAGCGAATTTGCCGTTTAAAGCGGTGAACTGCTGGGCAAAAAGTATTTCAGGGCTTTCCTCTGAGCTCGTATAGATTTCAGAATCGAAGTCGACTGTACCAGAATCGGCGTCGGATTTGTGGATCAGGGCCTTGCGTATTTTTTTCAGTATTTTTTCCTTTGAAGTACTGTCTTCCATACTTAAAAAAGCGTTGTAGGGTTCCCGGCGGGCGCTTCGGTGGTTGCTTTTTCTTCTTTCAGGTCTCCTCCGGGTTTAGAGTCCTGGGCCCATGCAAGCGGCCTTGCACCGAAGATGGCTTCAAGATCTTCCTTGAAAATAACTTCTTTTTCAAGCAGGAGATTGGCCAGACCGGTTAATTTGCCTTTGTTTTCGGACAAAATTTCTTTGGTACGGGTGTATGCTTTTTCGATGAGCTTACTCACTTCCTGATCGATCATTTCGGCCGTTTTTTCGCTGTAGGGTTTGTTGAAGGAATATTCGGCCTGGCCTGTGGAGTCGTAGAAACTGACGTTTCCGATTTTATCGTTCAATCCGTAATACATCACCATGGCATAAGCCTGTTTGGTTATTTTTTCGAGATCGCTCAGCGCTCCGGTAGATATTTTTCCGAAAGTGATTTCTTCGGAAGCCCGGCCACCCAAGGCTGCACATAGCTCGTCAAACAACTGTTCGGTAGTGGTAATCTGGCGTTCTTCAGGGAGATACCATGCAGCGCCAAGGGACCGTCCCCGTGGAACTATGGTAACTTTAACCAAGGGAGAAGCGTATTCGAGCAGCCAGCTTACGGAGGCGTGTCCGGCTTCGTGGAATGCAATTACTTTTTTCTCATTTACGGAAATGATTTTATTCCGTTTCTCAAGCCCGCCGATGATGCGGTCGACTGCATCGAGAAAATCCTGTTTGTCGACTGTTTTTTTGTCCTGACGAGCTGCAATGAGTGCCGCCTCATTGCATACATTGGCGATGTCGGCACCAGAAAATCCGGGTGTTTGTTTGGCTAAAAATTCGATGTCGAGATTGGGAGAAAGTTTCAGCGGCTTCAGGTGCACTTTGAAAATTTCGAGGCGCTCGTTTTTGTCCGGCATGTCAACGTATATCTGACGGTCGAATCGACCCGCGCGCAATAACGCGCGGTCGAGAACGTCTGCCCGGTTGGTTGCGGCCAGAATGATAACGCCGCTGTTGGTTCCGAATCCATCCATTTCAGTGAGCAGCTGGTTAAGTGTGCTTTCGCGCTCATCGTTCGCACCTGTCATAGGGCTTTTGCCTCTGGCCCGGCCTACCGCATCGATTTCGTCAATGAATATGATACAGGGGGCTTTTTCCTTGGCCTGACGAAACAGGTCCCTGACCCTTGAGGCTCCCACGCCAACAAACATTTCAACAAAATCTGATCCCGAAAGGGAGAAGAACGGAACCTTTGCTTCACCGGCAACGGCCTTTGCCAGGAGGGTTTTGCCCGTACCCGGAGGACCTACCAGAAGAGCTCCTTTGGGAATCTTTGCGCCAAGCTCGGTGTATTTTTTCGGTTGTTTCAGGAAATCTACAATTTCTTTAATTTCGATTTTTGCGCCTTCCAGACCTGCCACGTCATTGAAGGTGATGCTTACATTGGTGTCTTTGTCAAAGAGCTGAGCTTTGGATTTGCCGATATTAAATATCTGTCCGCCTCCGGCGCCTCCGGCCATTCGGCGCATGACAATGACCCAGATGATAATGATAATGATGGTTGGTATCAGAAAAGTTCCGATGGGTTCGTACCAGTTGTTTTGGGTAACTTTTTCAGGGTAGACTCTGTTTTCGTACGGGAGATCTTTTTGAACTTCGGTAACCTCCTTCTCAAAGTTTTCGTCGTTGAGGTTACGGATCAGGTAATGCGGACCTGCGGCCTTTGAGCGGACAGAATCGTATTGATGAAGATTAAGGCTGTCTTTTTTAATATAGATTTCGGCCCGGTCTCCGTTGACCACTTTAATTTCCTTGACATGACCTTTTTTGAGCATTTCAACCAGGAAACGTCCGGTAGATATTTCCTTGCCTTCACCACCAATGGAACTGAATAACTGTATGCCGATGAGTACGGCAAGTATTATCGCATATATCCAGTAGATATTGAATGAATTTTTCGGCAACTGAGGTTTTTTGGACAAACGGTCCTTGACTTTATCGAACTGGTTTTTAGACTCGTTCTTTTTGGGATCTTCGCTCATTTTTGATTGTTAAACGGATTATTAGTTGGAAGCAATTTCGACCGGTTCGGCGTCTGCCCAGAGGTCTTCAAGGTTGTAAAATTCCCGGACATCAGGTAAAAAAACGTGCACAACAACTGTTATATAGTCTACCAGAATCCATTGGGAATTTTCATAGCCTTCACTGTGGAATGGTTTTTCTCCTGTTAATTTTTTGACCTGTTCCTTTATCGAGTCAGCTATCGCACTCACCTGGGTAGTTGCATTGCCTTCACAAATTATGAAATGTTCGCAGACGGCCGTTTGTATTTTTCTCAGATCGAGGCATTTGATGTTCTTTCCTTTTATTTCCTGTATACCCTTTATTACTGCTTCTACCAATGTAGACGATTGAGACTTCTTTTTCTTTTTAGTCATTCAAAATTTTTCGGTTACTTTAGTCCTGCTTTGAACAAAAATAAGCATTAATCCCTGATAATTTCATTGGAATCGTTATTTATAGGGCAAAATCTGATTGAATTAAATTCAGTTGATTCGACCAATTCGTATGCATTGGAGCTGATGAAAAATTCGCTTCCTGTCGAAGGGAGTTTGATTTATGCGCATACCCAAACCGGAGGCCGGGGCCAACGGGGAAAGCAGTGGCAGAGCGAACCCAACAGCAATCTGACTTTCAGCATTGTGCTGTATCCGAATTTGACGGTGGCTGAGCAGGTTTACCTGACGAAGGTGGTTTCGCTTGGGATAACGGATTATCTGGATTCAATTAAAGAGTTTGAAAGTCGACACCCTCAGGGTGTAAGTCAGACTAAAAGTTTAAAAGCTAGGATCAAGTGGCCGAACGATATTTATGTGGGTGATAAAAAAATTGCGGGTATTCTGATTGAAAACAATTTAAAAGGGGAGCAGGTTGTTTCTTCTGTTGCCGGCATTGGCTTCAACGTGAATCAGATGAAATTTGACGGTTTGGATAGCGCCGTGTCGCTGCGGATGCTCACCGGATTTGATTTTGGGCTGAGTGAATGTCTGTCCGGGCTTTGCGGCCGTATTGAAGCGAGGTACCTGCAACTGAAGACAAATAAAAAGGATTTACTGGATCTGGATTTTCTTAAAAAAGCTTATAATTTGCCGGTTGCCGGAGGTCAGGAATAGCTGGCGTCCTTCATCTTTTCTGCCAGTAGGTTGAAAAAATTAGTCAGGGGTTTTTCAAGCATCATTTTAAGCATGGGATTGAGCTCGGCTTCGAAAACCAGCCGGGAGGTCGTTTTGTCAGCAGAAACGGAGTTTAAGCGAACATGAAGAATAAAGTCAAAGGGGACTTTCCCGTTTGAGCCGATGCGTATATGGGAATTGGGCGTTTTATCGAGAATTTTCATGCCGATGGTTGCCATTCCACTGATGGTGAAGGAGCAGTCATTTTCGGTGGAAGCGAAGCCCGAAACCTGTGCCGGCATTAGTTTCTGATAGTTGTTGAAGTTGCTTAACCAGTTGAATACTTTTTCAGTGGGGTGATTAATTTCGACTTTTTCGCTTTCGATGGAGGTCATCAGACTACTTTGTTGTTTTCAATTCTAGTCCCCATTCGGCCGGGTTTTCACGCCAGTTCTGAAGGGAAAGTAAATCGTTTTCGGTAATGTATTTGGATTTGAGAGCTTGTTTAATGAGGACATCGTAATCACACAGGGATACGGCAGTGCATTTTGCCTTTTTGAAAGCCTGGTCTGAAACCTGAAATCCGTAACTGAAAATCGAAATCAATCCCTTTACGCTGCATTTTTCTTTTCGCAGGGCTTCAACTGCCTTCAGGCTGCTTCCTCCCGTAGAGATCAGATCTTCTATAACGACTACGGATTGTCCGCTTTCGATAACGCCTTCAATTACATTTCCAAGACCATGGGCCTTTGCTTCAGAGCGTACATAAACAAAAGGAAGGCCCATTTCCTGCGCAACCAGAACTCCGTGTGCGATTCCGCCTGTGGCGACTCCGGCAATGACATCGGGTTTTCCGAATTCTTCGGTAATCATTTCGACAAATTGCTGGCGGATATTGGTGCGCACTTTGGGATAGGAAAGCGTTTTGCGGTTGTCGCAATAAATAGGGGACTTCCAGCCCGAGGCCCATGTAAAGGGTTTGTTGGGCTGAAGTTTTATTGCTTTGATTTGAAGTAAAAATTCGGCAATTTTAAGAGCTGACTCCTCGTTCTTTATCATGCGGCGAATATAGCTATTAAATTTAATCAGTTATGAACAAAAAAGACCGATTTGTATACAGTGTTTTTGACCGCGATAAATGCCTGTATGTCGAAGAAAAGGAGTGGGAAAGCTATAAAAAAGGCAAGAAATGGATCGATGCGGCCGGAGGGATTGTTAAAAACAAATCAGGAGAATTGCTTCTGATTTTTCGTCTGGGTTTCTGGGATCTGCCTAAAGGGAAGCTGGAAAAAGGGGAAAACCCTGAAGCGGGAGCTTTAAGGGAAGTGGAGGAGGAGTGCGGAATTGGGGAGCTGAGCATTGTAAAAAAGCTGAATCAGAGTTACCATACGTATGAATTGAAAGGGAAGCAGGTGATTAAGCGTACGTTTTGGTTTGAGATGAATTATGCGGGATCTTCGGTGAAACTGACGCCACAATTGGAAGAGAATATTACGGATGCCCAATGGCTGCGGGGGGCTGCGCTACAAAAAGCGGTGCGGGGGGCGTATCCGATGATCAGGGAGGTACTAGGGCCATACCTTTTATAGCTTTAAAAAATAATCACCAAAGTACCACCGATAATGAGCAGGGCGCCGATGAGGGTCTTGGCGTCTATGGATTCCCGGAGAATTACAGAGGATAGCAAAATGGTGAGGGCTATGCTGAGCTTGTCTACCGGGGCAACCTGGGAGAGTTTCCCGATTTCTATGGCTTTGAAATAAAACAGCCAGGATAATCCGGTGGTGATTCCGGATAATACGAGGAAGGTGAGGTTCATTTTGTTTATGGAACTTATGTTGCGGATACCGCCGGAGAAATAAGCGATCGCCCAGGTTAAAAACAGGATTACGCTGGTTCGGATGGCAACAGCAAGGTTGGTGTCAATACCTTTTATTCCTATTTTGGCCAGAATGGCTGTAAGGGCTGCGAAGAACGCTGAGAGTAAGGCAAAGATCCACCACATATCTTTTATTTTACCTATAAAACAAGTATGCAACAACTGCTGCGGCAATGAAACCGAACAGGTCTGTCAATAAACCGAATGGGATTGCGTATCGGGTGTTTTTAATTCCAACCGATCCGAAATACAAAGCGACGATATAAAAGGTGGTGTCTGAGGATCCCTGGAAGACGCAGGCCAGGCGTCCGGCAAAGGAATCGGCCCCGTAGGTTGTCATGGTGCTGATGGACATGCTGCTGGCTCCGCTTCCGCTGAAGGGTTTCATAAGGGCTGTGGGTATGGCTTTTACGATTTCGGTATTGATCCCAACGGCATTGAAAACCCAGGCAATCCCATCGGTTAAATAACCCAGCGCTCCGGAGACGCGGAATATGGAGATTCCCACAATGAATGCAACCAGGTAGGGAATGAGTTTGATAGCCGTATCAAACCCTGATTTGGCGCCCTGAATAAAGGTTTCGAAAACGTTTATTTTTTTGATCATCGCAGCGGTAATAAACCAAACCATGATGGAGAGAATGATGAGGTTACCTGCAATCCCTGATAGCGTGGACAGCTCATGAGGGCTTAAACGGTGCAGACCGTAAACCAACGCAGTAACGCAGGCACCTATTCCCAGAGCCCATGTCAGAAGAACCGGTTGAAAAATTTTTATTCCCTGCCTTAAGGCAACCAGGGTTACGCCTAAGAAGGTGGAGCAGAAAGAGGCCAGCAGTATCGGAATAAATACATCGGTGGGATCGGCAGCATGTTGCTGAGCCCTCAGCATCATAATCGTTACCGGGAGAAGGGTGAATCCGGCCGTATTTAAAACCAGGAACATGATCTGTGAATTGGAAGCTTTTTCTTTTTCGGCATTCAGCTCCTGCATGCTTTGCATGGCTTTCAGGCCCATGGGTGTAGCTGCATTGCCGATTCCCAGCATGTTGGCGGTAAAATTCATCACAATTTCGCCCAAAGCAGGATGTTCTTTGGGTATTTCGGGAAACAAACGTCCGAACAGGGGGTTGAGCAGACGGCAGATAAAGCGGACCGCTCCCGACTTTTCGCCTACATTTAAAAGGCCCAGCCACAAGGTCATCATGCCGGTAAGGCCAAGGGCAATTTCAAAAGCAAGTTTTGAACTTTCAAAGGTACTTTCGGTCATGAGCCTGAAAATTTCTGTATCGCCCAGGAAAATGAGCTTTATCAGGGCAATGATAAAGGAGATCAGAAAAAAGGCAATCCAGATGTAATTGAGCACCATACATCAAAAATAGATGCAGGGGGCGTTCTTTCGCCCCCTGAAGCCATAAGTTAAAAACAAAGCGCTGTTCATTATTAATTTCAAAGAGTAAACGATTTGCATGATTTTTACGTTAGTTCGTTGGGGGTATTTTGGGCCGAAAAATGGAAGCAGAAGAAAAAAAGGAGGAAGTCGGAAAAACAAAAGACGGGCTGGGGAGATTTTTGCGAAAAGTTGTTTTCTTGCTTGTCATTGTTTTCACGCTGATCACCGGTTCGGGCCTGGTGATTGCTTTTTATTATGGGACGGAAGTAAAATCCTTTGTGATCGGGGAATTGAATAAGCAATTGAACACAAAGGTGGTGGTGGATCCATCCCATATTCATTTTTCGGTCTTACGCCATTTTCCTTCGGCTTCGGTGGAGTTTGATGAGGTGTTGCTGGGAGATACCCTTGCTTATGCCGGATCAATTTCTCTTGAATTCAATCTGAAAGACGTATTCAGTAAAAATTACCGGATCAATGAGCTTTCGCTTTCGGGATTAAATGTGAAAATCAGAATAGGAAAAGACGGTGAGGATAATTTTCATTTCTGGAAAAAACAGGCGGACAGTACAGGAAACCGCTTTTCATTTTCGCTGGAAAAAATAAAAATGAATGACGTGGAGTTGAGTTACGTTGACTTGCAGAGGCAGAGTAGTGTAGTGCTGAAAATTCCTAAAGGGACTCTTTCGGGAAAATTCTCGGACAAGATTTATGATCTGAGCAGCGATCTTGAACTGGCAATTCTGGATATTGAATCTTCGGGCAGGGTTCTGATGAAGGATAAGAAGGCCGAACTGAGAAGCGACCTGTCAGTTGACAGCCGCTCGGGAATCTATACAGTCAGTATAGGAAAATTGAAGTTAGCCAGGATGAATCTGGATGTGCAGGGTCAGGTTTTTTACAAAAAAAGTAAGACGGAATATGATAAAGGCGTTACGGAGTTTGATAAAGGCATTACGGAACTTAATCTGCAGCTGAAAGGAAAGGATCTCGATATTGTTTCGCTTGTTTCTCTCCTTCCTGAATCCGTCAGGGAAAAAATGAAACCGTATTCGAGCGAGGGAACGGCTTATTTTGAAGCTACAGTCAGGGGGAAATCAGACGAAACTGATTTCCCGGAAATCGATGCACGATTCGGTGTACAAAAAGGAGAAATCATGCAGAAGTCTTCGGCTTTGAAATTCAGGGATGTAAAGATAAAGGGCGATTATACGAGTAAGGGGACCGGAAAACTGAATTTGGAAACATTTTCGGGGAGGCTGGATCAGGGCGAATTGAGCGGTAAAGGCTCTTTGGAAAATTTTAGTCATCCCGAACTGGACCTGAACCTGGCCGCCAACATTGATCTTGGGAATTTTCAGAAGTTTCTTGCTTTGGATACCATTGAATTGCTGGAAGGGAATGCCCTGCTGAAATTTGAATACAAGGGAGGTATTCCCCAGGGAAAAAATGTTCAGGGCTTTGTTGAGGAGGATTTAAGCCACATCAAAACATCGGGCAACCTGGAACTCAGCAAAGTCAGGCTGAAGTTTAAAAACAGCAAGAATGTATTCGACAGTGTCGGTGGATCTTTTGAATTTAACAACAGAGATATTGTGGTAAATAATTGCAACGGTAGGCTCATGAAGAGTGATTTTGAACTGAGTGGATTGGTGACCAATATGCTGCCATTTTTATTTTCCGAAAAGCAAAATCTGACGATTGAGGCCCGGCTGAAATGTGACAAACTGGATCTGGACGAGTTGCTGAGCGATAAAGCAATAGGGGAGAAAAGCGATACGGCCTACCTGTTGAAATTTTCCCCATACCTACACCTGAATATCAAAGCAAAAGTCGGGAATTTGAACTTCAGGCGTTTCGATGCCAGTCAGGTTAACGCTCATGTGGTTTTGGAAGACAGGCGCATGCTGATTGACCCTGTTTCATTCAAGGCCATGAATGGGCATGTAAACGGAGGAGGGGAGATTGACGCCAGGGGGACTAACAGGGTTGTCATCAGTGGGTCGGTATCATTGGAGAAAGTAGATATCGGGAAGCTTTTCGGCGGCCTGGAAAATTTCGGTCAGTCGACGCTTACGGATAAAAACCTGAAAGGATTGCTTACTTCGACCATTCAGTTTTCTTCGGAGTGGGATGCTCACCTGAAAGTTCGTGAAGATAAAATTGAGGCCAAGGCAGAGGTGAAAATAGAGAAAGGCGAATTGCTGATGTTCGCACCGCTGAAAGCCTTTTCGAGGTTTATTAACCTGAGCGAACTTGAGGATATAAAATTTGCGACCCTTGAGAACCAGATTGAAATCAGGAACCGGATGATTTACCTTCCCAAAATGGAACTGAAGAACAATGTGTTGAACCTGAATTGCTCAGGCAAACACACCTTTGACAACGACATTGACTATCAGATCAGTTTAAAGATGCGGGAATTGCTGGCCAAAAAAGCAGAAAAAGCAAAAAAGGAAAATGATGAGTTTGCTGAAACCGAGGATGACGGTTTAAGCAGAACCTTATTTATAGCTATGACAGGAACTGTTGATCATCCTGTATTTAAATACAGCAGGAAGGGATTGCTCGCTAAAATAAAAGAGGATATTAAAAACGAAAAGCACAGTCTGAAAGGTATTTTAAGAGATGAATTCGGATGGTTTAAAAAGGACAGTACGCTGAATAAAAAACCGGTTCAGCCGCAACAAAAGAAATCTTCGGGAACAAAGGTGAAGTGGGATGAGAGCGGGAAGGATGAGTCGAAGGATGAATAAAATAGATAATATATTAGCTATTTATACCATTTTTTAATAATTTAGACTAATATATTAGCCATTATTTACATGTCAAAGTTTGGAATTGAAAAAAATCCGTATGATTTTTTGGCAGAGCTCGCTTTAAGGCATAAAGCCGTCAGGAAACAAATGAGCTTGTCTCAAAGCCAATTGGCTCAGCGTTCGGGCGTATCATTGGGAAGCATTAAACGCTTTGAACAGACCGGGAAGATTTCCTTAGAATCCTTATTAAAAACAGTTCAAATTTTAAATCACTTAAGTGACTTTGAACTGATTTTAAAGCCAACTGATAATCTAAAGGCAATTGAAAAATTGTTTAGTGATAAAACAAGAGTGTAATGGAACATCTAAAAAAAATAATTGTTTCCATTGAGTTAAATGAAGAAGAAATTGAACTGGGAGAATTAGTGAGCGATGATAAACGTATTTATTTTAAATATTACTCATCCTTTATTAAAAGAGGTCTGGAAATTTCACCTGTTAAATTAAAATCAGATGATACCATTCACCATGCCAATGAAACCCCGTTCGATGGATTGTTTGGTGTGTTTGCCGATTCGTTGCCCGATGGATGGGGGAAATTGGTGCTGGATAGAACCTTAGCAGCCAGAGGCATTGCAATTGATGAAGTTACTGTGCTTGACCGTCTGGCTTATGTCGGTTCGAACGGAATGGGAGCGTTAACTTACAAACCCGAAATGGAACCGGATGTACTGGCATTGCTGCATCCCGAATTGGATGAAATTGCAAAAGCAGCCCATCAGATTATAACAGGTACAGCTACCGATGGAGTAGACGAGTTGTATCAACTATGCGGTTCATCCGGCGGAGCCCGTCCAAAAATAATGGTGGGGTATTATTCAGATTCTAATCAGTTGATCGGCACAGCCAAAAGGCTGCCAGATGGTTACCAGCACTGGTTAATAAAATTTCCAGGATCAAACGACTTACCTGATATCGCCAATATTGAATTTGCTTATTACAAAATGGCATTGGACGCGGGTATTGAAATGAGTGAATCAAAACTATTTAAAGGTCGTTCGGGCCGGGCTTATTTTGGCACAAAGCGCTTTGACAGAGACGGGAATAAACGCCTACATTTGCATTCGGCCGCCGGACTAATGCATGATAATTTCAGATTAAGCACAATGGATTACGGCCATATAATGGATTGCGCATTCAGGCTTGAAAATGATGTACGCGCCTACGAAAAAATACTACGTTTGGCAGCCTTTAATGTTTTTGCTCACAACAGGGACGATCACAGTAAAAATTTTTCATTTTTAATGGATGAAACGGGAACCTGGAAAACTTCTCCAGCCTATGATTTGACTTTCTCAGGTTCAGGGCATGGTATGCACAGCACGATGATAATGGGTGAAAGTCAAAACCCTTCAAAGAAACATTTGATGCAATTGGCGGACTATTTTAAAATAAATAATGCGGGCAAAATCATTGATCAGGTGCAAACGGTTGTTTTAAATTGGGAAACCTACGCAGAACTGAGTGAAGTAAGCAAAGAGTCTAAAGCCAGAATAAGTAAAGTTATAGGATGAACCAATGAATATCTATTCAAAGAAACAGGTCTGGAAGTGGTTGCTTTTCGCCGCAGGTTTTTTTATTGTGACGCTTTCGCTTTGGTATACCAATACCCTTGTTGGAAAAATAGCAGATGACGAACGTAAAAAGGTGAAATTATGGGCCGACGCGATTCGCAAAAAAGCGAATCTGGTACAATATACCAATGAACTCTTCACCAAGATTGCAGTGGAGGAACGCAAGAAAGTTGAACTTTGGGCAACAGGAACAAAGCAGCTGGCGAATCCAAGCCTGCAAATGGAGGACGTGAGTTTTATTTTTGATGTTATCCGCAACAATGAAACCGTTCCTGTAATTCTTGCCGACGGGAAAGGCAAGGTCATCAACTGGAGAAATATTGATTCAGCAAAAGCCAGAGACCAGGCCTATCTGAAGGAAGAAATAAGGCTGATGCACCGTCAGCATGAACCTATTGAAATCACTATTCTCAGGGGACAAAAAAATTTCCTGTATTACAAGGATTCAAAATTGTTTTCGGAGCTGAAAAATGTGCTGGATGACCTTGTGAAGTCTTTTATTTCGGAAGTTGCGGTTAATTCGGCTTCGGTGCCCGTATTGTTTATGGATTCGGGTAAAGTACATGTAATTGCTTCGGGTAATATTGATTCAAGTCTGATTTCAACTCCTTTGCGGCTGAAGGAAACAATTGCCCGGATGGCGGCAGGACGGCCTCCCATTGTTGTTGACTTCGGCGAAGAAGGAAAGCAGTATATTTTTTATGAAGATTCTTTTTTGCTGACGCAGCTGAAATACTACCCTTACGTGCAGTTCTCGGTAATCGGACTTTTCTTTCTTATCGCCTATGTTCTGTTCAGCACCTCCAGGAATGCCGAGCAAAATCAGGTATGGGTAGGAATGGCGAAGGAGACGGCCCATCAACTGGGTACACCCCTTTCTTCCCTTATGGCCTGGGTTGAATACCTCAAGACAAAGAATGTTCCTGAAGATACGATAACGGAACTGGAGAAAGATGTGAAGCGGCTGTCGACCATTACAGAGCGGTTTTCGAAAATCGGTTCGGCTCCAAAGCTTGAGGATTTAAATGTGAGGACAGTGCTGGAAGATGCAGTCGGTTACCTGAAAACACGCACGTCTAAAAACGTGCTGTTTTCGATTGCCGGCGGAGAACTGACCGCGAAACTGAATGCGGCTTTATTTGCCTGGGTGATTGAAAATCTTTGCCGTAACGCAGTGGATTCCATGGACGGAAACGGTTCGATACGCATTGACATTTCGGATGAAGGCGGCCTGGTTTACATCGATGTCAGCGACAGCGGGAAAGGGATTCCCAAATCGAAATTCAAAACCGTTTTCAAGCCCGGTTATACCACCAAGCAGAGGGGCTGGGGACTTGGACTTTCCTTAAGCAAACGGATCATAGAGAATTACCATTCGGGAAAACTGTTTGTTAAATCTTCAGAGCCCGGCAAGGGGACTACCTTCAGGATTGTGCTCCATAAAGTCTGATGGCGGGAATTTACATTCATATTCCTTATTGCAAACAGGCTTGTCATTACTGCGATTTTTATTTTTCTACAAGTCTGAATTCGAAGCAGGCCTATTTGGCAGCCCTGGCCAAAGAAATGGATTTACGCATGGCTTATCTTGCCGATGAGCCGATTCATTCGGTTTATCTGGGAGGAGGGACCCCATCTTTACTTACAGAAGATGATTTAGCGGGTATTTTTAATGAGTTGAACAGGCATTTTTCCATCGCCCCGGATGCTGAAGTGACGCTTGAAGCCAATCCGGATGATCTGAGTCCGCAAAAACTTAATCAGCTTCGCAATAGTCCGGTTAACCGTTTAAGTATCGGCATCCAGTCCTTTGAGGATGAGGATCTGGTCTATATGAACCGCAGCCATACTGTGGCAATGGGGACAGAGGCTGTTCAGATGGCACGGGAGTATGGATTTAAAAACATATCCATCGACCTGATTTACGGTACACCCGGACTGAGTGATGAATTGTGGCGAAGAAATATAAGGAAAGCTGTTGCGCTTGGCGTTCAGCATATTTCCTGCTACGCATTGACTGTTGAACCGCGTACGGCTCTGGATCATTTTATCAGGTCGGGCTCGATAACCGGGCCGGTTGATGAACAAAGCTCAGTTCATTTTGAGATTTTACTGGAGGAGATGAAAAAAAACGGATTTATTCAGTATGAGATTTCGAATTTTGCCAGGGAAGGATTTTATTCAAGGCATAACAGCAATTACTGGCTGAATGAAGCGTATCTGGGGCTTGGACCCTCGGCTCATTCTTACAATGGCCTGAGCCGGCAATGGAATGTACGGAATACGAATCAGTACATACGCTCAATTGAGCAGGGGAAGGTCGGTTTTGAACTGGAAACGTTATTGCCCAATACCATTTACAATGAATACATTCTTACCTCACTCAGGACCATATGGGGGACTGACCTGAACCGAATACGCATGATGGGGGAAAACTATCTGCGAACTTGTGAGAAAGAAGTTCAAAAGTATATTCAATCGGGGGATGTGATACGCAAGGAATCTCAGCTATTTCTCAGCGATAAGGGAAAGCTGATTGCGGATCGGATCAGCAGTGATTTGTTTGCGGTATAAAGGAATTACCGCAAAAGGCGTAAGTTTCAGCGCAACAACGTCACATGCCCCTCCTTCGTAACCTTCGTGCCGTCAAAGAGGGTGGCGTTGCAAAGTATCCCTCCACTGTAGCCATATTGCAAACTCAGATTGGACGGGCGGTATAACACCCAGAGGACATGGTTTTTTACGTTGGGAAGGTAAGTTAGGGTATTTCGGAGTTGGATTGATATTAAGAGCCGGTTTTTAATTTTATTCTTTTTGAGGTATCTTTGGAGCCTATGACCAAGGAAGCTGTCCTAAATACAATCAAATCAACTGTGCATTCCTTTCTGCCGGATTCAAGAGTTTTGCTATTTGGTTCAAGGGTAACAGGTGATTTTACTAAGGACAGCGATTATGATTTGCTTATAATCACAAAAAAAACGTATTCCCCAAAAAGTCAAATGGGATGGGAAAGCAAAATAAGAAAAGCCCTTGTTTATGCAGTGGATGCACCGTTTGATGTTATTCTTCAAAGTAATAAGGAAGTATCGGCAAAGAAAAATTTGAACGGACATATTGTTCATTACGCTATTCAGCAAGCTGTTGAATTATGACAAAGAGCAGTAAAACTCTTTTACTGCAATGGATTGAAAAAGCAGATCACGATATTCTTGCTTGCGAAACCATAATTGAACACCAGCCAATTATTCTTGATGTTGCTTGTTTCCATTGCCAGCAGGCGGTAGAAAAGTATTTAAAGTTGTTTCTCCTATACAATAAACAGGAGATAATCAAAACTCACAACCTTGATATATTGCTCAAAAACTGTTCTGACATTGACATTGATTTTAAATCGGTTGATGTGAAGAATATGGAAAACTTTGCGGTAAGGGTTCGTTATCCTCACGACTCCATTATACCTTCAATGAAGGAAACAAAAGAATATTATCAGATAACTCTGAATATCAAAAAGCTTGTCCTGAAAAAAATAAAGTTATAAGTTCAGCGGAAACACCTTGTCACTTTGATTTGTGCCAGCGGGTCTTTTGCATTGCAGATTTCTCGTAGATGTTGTATGGGGCTTAAATTCACAATGCCGGTGTCGAGTGTGCTACCAAGGGTTTCAGCCTGATGGAAGTACTGGGCGGTAAAGCTATACACATATCCAACCATTTTTTAAAATGTTACAGAAAAGGATTAAAATTCAACCATTTCTCCTTGTGAAATCACAAGCTCTTACACGACCAGATGTTTCTTATAAGAAACATCTGTTACACGCAGTTTGCGCTGTTTCATGGGCGGTAAAACTATAAAAAGTATCGAAAGCCCATAATTTGGGGTTTAAAAAAAGATTTCGCAGACTAGGAAGTTATATATGGATATTTCGGGGTGAGATTAAAATCCGAAATAAATTCAAGACCGAAATTCGACTTTATTTTTAAACACCAAAGATTTTAGTGTTCAGCTCTTTTATCATTGCCTTGAACGGTTCAATTCGCATTTCATTGACCCTGGCATTCCCTACTATGCATTGGTTTGGGAGGAAATTTAGCAAGAACAATCGCACCCTCGAAGATTTCTCTTTCAATGGATTGATAAACATTTCATCAGTGATAGGAAAACTACAATCGTTGTTCGGGTCAAAGAACTTTGAGTCCGTAATCATTATTCCGAGAAATTGTTCTTCTTCGGAATTCACTTCTTCCGGTGATAAGACTATTGCTAAATGGTTTTCTCTGGTATTGGAGCCGAAGATTACGTTCACTACATCCCTTCGCTTAATTACCATAAACAGGCTCTTTGTATTTCTTTAAGTTAGAAACAACGGCTTGGGAGGATACGGAGTAAAGATTCTTTTTTAATTCATTATACTTATTGCGTTCATTAATAATTTCTTGAACAGTATCAATTGCTTGAATAGACTCAATGGACATTTCGTGAATATCTTTAAGGTGTTCATCGTCCTGTATGCCTTCTGTTACATCACGAACAAAGGCTAACCAGCCTTTAAGCCTGATTAATAACTTTAAATCAGATGCATCAGGTGCAATTTTATTTTCTAATACAAGGTTCTTGTATCCAACCAAAGTCAACAACAATGTGCCATACCCATCAAAAACCCGCATCTTCAATTTTAAAAGAAAGCCCGCAAAACCTGAATTGATTTCGTATGACCTAAGAAAAAAGAAAGATGAATTTGGTATAGTTATGTGGGTTGTCATGGAACCTGCCAGTTTACTACAAAGTTAATGAATTTCCTCTTGTTTCCGTTACGCCTATAAATG
>Ga0206879_1113_pt1 | contig 18090 bp, 14 predicted proteins | sample Alteio_BWOrgCont_5_FD_152897 | JGI IMG/M metagenome (GOLD analysis project Ga0206879, IMG submission 152897) | Enriched cells from forest soil in Barre Woods Harvard Forest LTER site, Petersham, Massachusetts, United States -... | ecosystem: Environmental > Terrestrial > Soil > Temperate forest > O... | reverse complement strand
GGTTTTCTATTTCTTCCCGGTGATCAGACTGATAAACCCACTCAGGTTATACGTCTTGCTTTAGTATTACTTCCATTTTTTTCTTTTTTTAGTTTATTTCATTAAATCAGCCACGTAAGGCATGATGGCAATGTGACGGGCACGTTTTACAGCCTGAGCCACTTTACGCTGATACTTCAGAGAAGTACCGGTAAGCCTGCGGGGCAGCAATTTACCCTGCTCATTCACGAATTTCAAAAGGAAATCGGGATCCTTGTAGTCTATGTATTTGATACCGCTTTTCTTGAAGCGGCAGTACTTTTTCTTTTTTACTTCGACGGTTGTCGGAGTTAAGTATCTTATTTCGGATGTGTTTTCAGCCATGTTTTTGTGTTTTTTTAAGCGGTTGCTGTTTCTTTTTTCTTTGCTTTGAGTGCCCTGCGTTTTTCGCTATAAGCAATAGCATGTTTGTCGAGAGCCACTGTCATGTAACGCAGCAGGCGTTCGTCGCGCTTGTAGGCGAGTTCGAGTTCGGCGGTTACCGTGCCTGCTCCTTCGAACTGGAAGAGGTGGTAAAAGCCTGTTGTTTTCTTCTGGATCGGGTAAGCGAGCTTACGCAGACCCCAATCATCAGAGTAGATGACTTTGCATCCTAAATCGGCAAGCATTTTTTTGTACTTGCTGACCGTTTCCTTTGCCTGTTCATCAGACAAAACGGGAGTCATAATGAAAACGGTTTCATACTGATTTGCCATTGTTTGTTTTTTGTTATTAGTTTATAATTTTTTAAAAGGGTGACGAAGATAGGAATTTTGCCTGAAACAGGCAAGATATGGGGTTAATTTTCAGAGAATTGGATTTGTCTTGGCAGGATTCAGAACCATTAATTCGAGGGATTAAGGCCCCATTTTTATTGTAATACTTTGAAGATGAGTAACTTATCTTTTAGCCTGCGCATCGACAACGGCAATGGTTACCATGTTGACGATTTCACGGACCGAGCTACCGAGCTGTAAAACGTGGACGGGTTTTTTGAGACCGATCAGAACCGGGCCAATGGCTTCCATGCCTCCCATTTCCTGCATGAGTTTGTAGGCGATGTTTCCTGAGGCGAGGTTGGGGAAGATGAGGGTGTTTACTTTTTTGTCGACCAGTTCGGAGAACGGAAATTGTTCTTTTAGAAGTTCGTTATTAAGCGCGAAATTTGCCTGCATTTCACCATCTACAATCAGCCCCGGATAGTTTTTATGCAAAATGGAAACAGCATCTCTCACCTTATCGGGTATTTCACCTTCTGTTGAACCGAAATTGGAGTAGGAGAGCATGGCTACTCGCGGAATGATATTGAATTGTTTGACATTGTTTGCTGTGAGAACGGCGATATCAGCAAGGTCCTGGGCATTGGGGTTGACGTTCATGGTGGTGTCGGCAAAGAAAAAGGGACCTTGTTTGGTGTTAAGTATGTACATGCCTGCGGCACGTTTGAGTCCTTCCTGAATGCCAATGATCTGAAGGGCAGGACGTATAGGATCAGAGTATTTGCGGGTGAGCCCTGAAATCATGGCATCGGCAGCACCTGTTTCAACCATCATGGCTCCGAAATAGGTTCGCTCGCGCATTATTTTTCGCGCCTCAAACAGGGTATAGCCTCTGCGGTTACGTTTGGTGAAGAAAAGGTCCCCGAAACTGTTACGCCGTTCGTCTTCTTCTTCTGAACGGGGGTCAACGATCAGCACGTCTTCGAGGTCGAGTTTGTGCAGGTGAATCATTGCCAGGATATGTTCACGGTTACCGAGCAAAATAGGTTTAGCTATTCCTTCGTCTTTTACCAACTGAGCAGCCTTGAGAATCTTATAATGATCAGCTTCTGCGAAGAGCACACGTTTGGGATTTTGCTTGGCTTTGTTGGTGATGGTGCGAATGAGTTTGTTGTCGAGACCTAAACGTTTATTCAATTCTTCCTTATAAGCTTCCCAGTCGGTTATTTTTTTTCGCGCAACGCCTGAATCAATTGCTGCTTTTGCTACAGCGGGTGCCACGGTGCTGATGAGGCGGGAGTCAATGGGTTTTGGAATAATGTAGTCGGCTCCGAAACTGATGTTCTTGCTGTCGTAGGCCAGGTTAACGGCTTCGGGTACGGGTTCTTTTGCAAGTGCAGCAATGGCATACACCGCAGCGAGTTTCATGGCTTCGTTGATCTGGGTGGCACGCACATCAAGCGCGCCACGAAAGATAAAGGGGAATCCGATAACGTTATTGACCTGGTTGGGGTTGTCAGAACGGCCCGTAGCAATGATGATATCTGGACGGGCTGCTTTGGCATCCTGATAGGTAATTTCGGGGTCAGGGTTGGCCAGTGCAAAAAGTATGGCATTGGGGGCCATGCTTTTTACCATTTCCTGAGATACGATGTTTCCTTTGGATAATCCGATGAAGACATCAACGCCTTTCATGGCATCGGCAAGAGTAGCGTATTCTTTTTCGTTTATGCTGCAAGCGAATAGTTTTTTCTGTTCGTCCAGGTCGGTGCGTTTTACATGCAGCAGTCCTTTGCTGTCAAACATAAGAATGTTTTCTCTTTTCGCTCCGACCGATATGTAAAGTTTTGCGCAGGAGATGGCTGCAGCTCCTGCACCGTTGATGAGTATGCGTATGGTGGACAGGTTTTTCTTTGTGATTTCGCAGGAGTTGATCAGGGCTGCTGCCGAGATGATGGCGGTCCCGTGCTGGTCGTCGTGCATGATGGGAATGCTGAGTTCTTCTTTCAGACGACGTTCAATTTCAAAACATTCGGGAGACTTGATGTCTTCGAGGTTGATGCCTCCGAAAGTAGGGGATATGGCCTTTACAGTATTGATAAAATGATCAATGGAGGAGGAGTCGACTTCGATGTCGAATACGTCGATGTCGGCAAATATTTTGAACAACAGACCTTTGCCTTCCATGACTGGTTTTGAAGCCAACGGGCCGATGTTGCCCAGGCCCAGAACTGCGGTACCGTTTGAAATAACGGCTACCAGGTTTCCTTTGGCGGTGTATTTGTAGACATCCTCTGGGTTGGCGGCTATTTCAAGACAGGGTTCTGCAACTCCCGGTGAATAGGCCAGTGAAAGGTCTCGTTGAGAGCTGTGAGGCTTGGTGGGGATTACTTCGATCTTTCCCGGACGCCCCTGGGAGTGGTAATCAAGGGCGTCTTGTTTGCGGAATTTGTCCATGCTGTTTCGTCTAAGAATTCTACCGCGAAGATACTAATTCGGGGCTATTTTTTTGTAAATTAGTAAGTTCGGTAGAGTGCACTTGTTTTGATTCGTTTTAATGAAAAAAGTAGTCGTATTGACGGGGGCCGGTATCAGCGCAGAGAGCGGAATTAAGACGTTCAGGGACAGCGGAGGTCTGTGGGAGGAAGTAGACATCAATGAGGTCGCTACTCCGGAGGGCTGGAAAAAAAATCCGGCCCGCGTACTCGAGTTTTATAATCTGAGAAGGAAACAGGTTTTGGATGCAAAGCCCAATGCGGGTCATCTTGCACTTGCTGAGTTGGAGAACGTATTTGATGTGCAGGTCATTACTCAAAATATAGACAATCTGCACGAACGTGCCGGTTCGAAAAAGGTTCTGCATCTTCACGGGGAAGTAACCAAGAGTCGTAGTTCGCTTGATCCCGGACTGATTTATGAAATTGAGGGTTGGCAACTGGATATCGGAGATAAGTGCAGCAAGGGTTCCCAACTCAGGCCTCATATTGTCTGGTTCGGAGAACTTGTTCCCAACATGGAACTGGCTTACCGCATGGCTTCTGAGGCGGATATTTTTATAGTCGTGGGAACTTCTCTGAATGTGCATCCGGCAGCAGGATTGGTGCATTACGCCCCCGAACAGGCCCTGAAGTTTTTTGTGGATCCCAATCCGGCAGGAGTGGAGGGCATACAGCATCTGGAACTGATTCAGGAAAAGGCAGGAAAGGGTCTTCCTACCTTGGTTAGAAAACTTCTTTCGGAAAGCCATTAGCTAATGGCTAATCGCTTAATTAGAGCTGAGCCCGTTGCGGACGGGTGAAGGGATTGTAACCCCTGTACCGAAGCATGAGTTCTAATCCGCCTCTGGCGTTTGTTGGGGTCTGCAGCTGAGCTGTTGTAAAGTCGTAGCTCATGCCCAGTCCATAGTTCCCGAATTCGAGCTGGGCCTGAATGATTGCAGCATCGTGGGTTCGCAGGTAAAGTCCTGCAGAGATGGCGGCACCTTTGCTTTGGCCGACAAAAACAACGTTGTCTGGTACTACGTAACGAAACAGTGTGCCGATGTCAAATTCGGTTGAAGGGCCCTGGCTAAGGTACATGAAGGAGGGCATCAGCTGGTATCTGCTGTCGGGCATAGTCAGTATAAAAGATCCGTGAAATACATATTTGGTATAGAGCTGATCGTTGGTTGGGGTGTAAAAAGAAACTTCAGGTGCATTGAGGTGATACATGGCAAATCCCAGATCGAATTTGACCGGCTCGCTGAGTGTGATAAATTGCTGGTCTCGTCCGTACGCCCAGTTTATGCCGGCAGAAAAGTCGGCGTATCTGGATTGAGAAGAATTCGGAACTTCTCCGGGAAGGCTGGGATCGAACGCAAAACCGTTGTATTGGCTTTCCCATTTTAGTTTGGCTGGATTGAAGGAGAGCTGATCGTATCCACCCTGTATTCCCGCTGAAATAAAGTTACGGGTATCCAGAGGGACGATTCCCGAAATGGTCAGTGCGATCTGCTGATTGCCCAGTTCGATGTCGCCTGATTTGTCGGAGAATGCAGACAATCCTACTCCCATCCAGGCACCGGGATTGGATGGATCTTTGAAGAAGGCTTTCTCTCCGTTGAAACCAAAGGTCTGGTAGGGTGTTCCCAGGCTGCCCCATTGGTCTTTGTAATTGATGGTTGCCCTGCTGTCTGCAGTAAGACTGCAGAGGGCCGGATTCAGAAACAAAGGAGCCTGATCGAATTGGCTGAAGTGAATGTCCTGTCCCAGTGCATCGATGGAACATAACCCTATTAGCGAAATGCTGAGCAAAGCGAGGCATTCATGAACACCAATAGAATCAATAAAACGACGTGAGTAATAGCGAATAGCCATTAGCCAATAGGGAGAGCAGCCTAATCGCAAATCGCAAATCGCAAATCGCTTTTTTATTTTTGTATCACGATGGGCTTGCATATCATCCCTGTTTGTGAAACGGCCTGCAGGTAATAAAGGCCTGCAGAAGCAGCGCTGAGGTTAATGTTCAGGTTGAGACCGAACTGAGTGGAGGAGAGGGATTGTTCGTAAACCTGACGACCAAGTGCGTCGATAACGATGAGCGAAGTGAATCCGGATCCTCCGAGCTGGATATGAAGATTGCCGTTGCCGGGTACCGGAAATACGTTTACTGAATTGGAGGGCAATTTGGATTCTTTGATGCCGGTGATGTTGGTGATTTCACGTATACGGGAATTGAACTCGTCTGCAATGTAGAGGTTGCCGTTCTTGTCAAATGCCATTCCTGACGGGTTGTAGAGCTGGGCTGAGGTTGCAGCCCCTCCGTCACCTGAAAAACCTGCTGTTCCGTTTCCGGCAAAAGTGCTGATCAGACCTGTTGATACACTGACTGCGCGGATGACATTGTTTCCTCCGTCTGCGATGTAGAGGTTTCCAAAGGGGTCAAGGATGATTGCATTGGGAGAGGAAAGCGTGGCATGTATAGCAGAATCACCATCGCCGGAGTAGCCCGAAATGCCATTTCCTGCAACTGTTGTAACGATACCGGTTGAAGTGTTTATTTTTCGTATGCAATTGTTTCCCTGGTCGACCAGATATATATTTTGCTGGTGATCAATCGCAACTCCGTATATGCCGTTGAACTGGGCTGCAGTGGCAAGCCCTCCGTCTCCGTTGTATCCCCATACGGTGTCACCCAGATTTGTATTTCCTGCAAGTGTTGTTACAATGCCCGTTGCGACTGTTAGTTTTCTAAGCCGGTTGTTGTAAAAATCGGCAATGTAAACGTTGCCTGAGCTGTCGAGCGTCAGGCCGGATGGGTAAAAGAGCTGAACGCTGTCAGCTGGCATGGGCTTATCGCCGTTAAAACCGGCGCCGAGTTTATAGTTGCCGGTAATTGTAGACATGGAATCGTTTGCGTGTATAATCTTACGGATGATGTTGTTGTCCTGATCTGCAAAGTAGAGGTTGGCCTGGGCATCCAGTACAATTGAACTGGGGGCATAGATGTAGGCGTATTCGGCCTTGTAAAAACTGCCGCCATAGATAATAAAGTCTGCGGTATCGACCCCATTACCCTGCAAACTGTCGCCTGCAATCGTTACTACCGTGTCGTTTCGGGAATAAACTTTACGTATGCGGTTGTTGTTTTGGTCGGCAATGTATATGTTCAGAGAATCGTCGACGGCGACAGAAACAGGATCATTGAACTGGGCAAAGAGGGCTGGGCCGTTGTCTCCCGCATAAAAGGTGGTGTCGCATCCGGCAACGGTGTTGATGATCTGGGCGGAAACGCTGTTGCTGAACAACAGCGGGGCGAAGAGTAGAAGGAGTAAGAAGTTGCGCACGTGGACTACCTTTTTCATAGAAGGACTAAATTCATATAAGGGGTAAAGATAAGCAATCGCTTCGACAGGCGATTGGGGTTTTCGTTTTTCGAAAATCAGGTTTGGCTTGGTATATTTGCTAATTTAGAACTGTGATCAAACATAAAGTTGTTGTTGCCCTGACCGGAGCTTCGGGTGCTGTTTATGCCAAAGTGCTGCTGGATAAACTGAATGCGCTGGCGGCGCAGGTGGAGGAGCTGGGATTGTTGATGAGCGAGAATGCCAAAGAGGTGTGGAAATGCGAATTGGGTAACCGGGATTACGAAGCTTTGCCGTTCAGACAATATGATAAAATGGATTTCAGGGCGCCTTTTGCCTCGGGTTCGGCCCAATACGATGTGATGTTTGTTTGTCCCTGTTCGATGGGTACACTCGGCCGGATTGCAACCGGCCTTTCAAATGATCTGACTACAAGGGCTGCGGACGTTATGTTGAAAGAAAGACGCAAACTGATTTTGATTACCAGGGATACTCCCCTGAGTCTGATTCATATTAACAATATGAAGCTTGTTACCGAAGCCGGCGGAATTATATGTCCGGCAAGTCCTTCGTTTTACAGTCTTCCGAAGAATTTTGAGGAGCTTGCGGCTACTGTTGTGGACAGGGCGCTGGATCTGGCAGGTTTTGAACTGAAGAGCTTCAGGTGGAATGGGTTGAATCAGCCAGGAATTTGAGGTTTCGGGTTAATCCGCTAAACTTCGTGCGTTGCAAGGGTGAATCTTTAAACAGTGTATCAAAAAGTTCTTCGGTGATTTCGTGCCAGTCTTTCTTACTCATTGCGAGCATTTCTTTTTTGGGCTGAAAAAGTGTTTCGCTTGTTGGGGTTGAAAAGCGATTCCAGGGGCATACGTCCTGGCAGATGTCGCATCCGAATGCCCAGTTTTCTAGTTTCCCCCTGAATTCTACGGGAATGTTTTCTTTCAGCTCGATTGTAAAATAAGAAATGCATTTGCTGCCGTCGACAATGTAGGGGTCGCTAATGGCATCGGTGGGACAGGCATCGATGCAGGCGGTACAGGTTCCGCAATGGTCCATTGCGGGGCGGTCGGGTTGCAGTTCGAGATCGAGTATGAGTTCGGCTACGAAAAAAAAGGAGCCGCTTTTTTTGTTGATCAGGTTGCTGTTTTTGCCTATCCAGCCAAGACCGGATCGCTGTGCCCAGGCTTTGTCAAGGACAGGTGCAGAATCTACGAAGGCCCGTCCGTTAACATTTCCGATTTTTTCTCTTATAAAATGAAGGAGTTCTTTCAGCTTTTCTTTGATGACCAGGTGGTAGTCGGTACCGTAGGCGTATTTTGAAATTTTAGGCGCTGTGTTGTCCTGCTGAGATTGGGAAGGAAAATAATTGAGCAGCAGGGAGAGGACGGATTTCCCCCCGTCTACTAAAAGACGGGGGTCGAGTCGCTTGTCGAAGTGATTTTCCATGTAGGACATCCTGCCCTGCATACCTGCTTTGAGCCATTTTTCAAGACGGGGCGCTTCTTCCTCGAGGAAGGTGGCTTTGGAAATGCCGCAGTAGGAAAAGCCGAGGCGCTTTGCCTCGGTTTTGATCAGATGCGCAGGATCAGGTATCAAAAAGTGTTCCTTTGGTTGTGCGGGGTACCCGGCCCAGGTGTTTGTAGGCGAGTTCGGTGGCTTCACGCCCTCTTGGCGTCCGAACCAAATAGCCTTCCTGGATGAGGAAGGGTTCGTAGACTTCTTCTATTGTTCCGGCTTCTTCGGCAACAGCGGTGGAGATGGTGTTGATGCCGACCGGACCGCCTTTGAATTTATCAATAAGGGTGGTGAGGATGCGGGTGTCCATTTCGTCCAGGCCGTTTTTGTCGACGTTGAGCGCTGCAAGCCCATAGTCTGCAATGGCCATGTCGATTATGCCCTTGCCTTTTATCTGGGCAAAGTCTCTGACTCTTCTCAGGAGGGCATTGGCAATACGTGGAGTGCCACGACTACGACGGCTGATTTCGAAAGAAGCATCTTCGTTAATCGGTACATTAAGAATTCCGGAGGAGCGCACAATGATTTTCTGAATGAGTTTGGAATCGTAGTAGTTCAGTCTGGAGGTGATGCCAAAGCGCGCCCTCAACGGTGCGGTGAGCAGGCCTGAACGGGTTGTGGCGCCGACAAGGGTAAACGGGTTTAGCTTGATCTGAACGGCTCTTGCATTGGGTCCCGAATCGATCATGATGTCGATTTTGTAATCTTCCATTGCAGAGTAGAGGTATTCTTCAACGACCGGGCTCAAACGGTGAATTTCATCAATGAAGAGTACATCAAATTTTTCGAGATTGGTCAGAAGCCCGGCCAGGTCTCCGGGTTTTTCGAGAACCGGGCCGGAGGTGGTTTTTATGCCTACGCCAAGTTCGGTGGCGATAATGTTTGATAAGGTTGTTTTGCCTAATCCGGGAGGGCCGTGAAGGAGAACGTGGTCCAGGGCCTCGCCGCGTTGTTTCGCGGCTTGCACAAAAACTTTGAGATTTTCGACTACCTCCTGTTGTCCGGTAAAGTCTTCGAATTCTGCAGGTCGCAGGACTTTTTCGATTTCCTTTTCATCAGAACTGAGGTTGTCGGGGTCTGGATTAATGAGAGGGTTCAAAATGAGTCTAAAGTTAAAAAGTTTAAAGTTTGAATTGCGAAGCAATCATGAATACAATTAAAATCTAAAAACGAATGAGTAAAGACTAAAGTTAGTGAATTTAGCCTAAAGTTTACCCAGCCACCCCGCGATCTGAGACTTTGGGAAGAGGGCACTAATCATGTTGGAGTAATCGAGGCTGATGCCCAGAGAAAAAGTGGGTGAATTCATGTTTTCGGCTACTGCGGGATTGTTGAGCAGCATCAGTCGCAGACCAAATTCTGAGCTGATGGAGAACCAGTTGTTGATTTTGTATTCGCAGGAAAGAAAGGGTTCGAGTAAAATGAGGGCATGCATGTTGTTTGTTTTTTCTATGCTGTTGAGCGTATAGAGGTAATTGGATTCGCCAAAGCCCAATTGTACCGGAATACTTAATCTCCAGTGTTTGCTGTTGTAAAAAACATACTGGGCGTAGGGGGCCAGGTAGAAGATCTGGAGTTGGGCCATAACTGTTTCCGGACTGTAGCCAGAGCCCGGTATTGTGTAGGCTTTATAGAAAGGGGAGTCTTCTTCGTCAAGTTCGTGTCCGCTGATCCCCAGGTAAAATTTGTTGCCGAACTCTATCCCCAGTTTGACTCCCATGATGTCTGCTATTCCCGAGCCGATAAAGGAGTATCGCGAGTCGAATCCGGCAACAAGGCTGGGTTTCTGATGAAGATTCGATTGAATGGTATCTATGGCCTGAGCAAGGGGATTTTCTTTTATAAAGCTACGTTGAGCTTTTAGCTGAGATGAAGCCGTACCGGATTTCAGGCAGGAAATTAGAAAAAGAAGCATTTGAAACAGGATGCAAGCGTGACGGCAGGCCCTGTTTTTATGTAAACACGGATTTTTATGTAAAACCGGATTCAACGTTGCAGAAATTCTTTAACGACCTTTTCGGCATCTGCAAGCGCGTGGGCAAGGGTGTCGTTGAGAATGGTTTTGTCAAACCGGTCAGCCGTTTTTAATTCCTTTTCAGCCTTTCCGATTCTGCGGGCAATGCTTTCGGTTGTTTCGGTTTCCCTTTGTTTAAGCCGGCTTTCGAGACTTTGTATGGAGGGGGGCATTACAAATACAGCAAGAGCCCGGTCAGCGTATTGGGATTTTAAATTCAGTCCTCCTTCTACATCGACATCAAATATGACGTGGTGGCCGTTATTCCAGATTCGGAAGACTTCGGACCGCAGTGTACCGTAATAGTGGTCTTTGTAAACTTCTTCCCATTCAATAAATTCGTTGTTTTCAATTTTTTTACGGAATTCGCCGGCGCTTAGAAAATAATAATCGACTCCGTTTCGTTCGCCTTTACGCATTTCACGGCTGCAGGCTGAAATAGAAAATTCGAGTGCAGGAATGACGTTGAGCAGGTGCCGGACAATGGTCGTTTTTCCTGCACCGGAGGGAGCTGAGAAGATGATGAGTTTTCCGCTATTCACAGTACGTTCAACGGTTCACAAAACATTAAGCAATTGTTCTTTTACTTTTTCCAGTTCGTCCTTCATCTGAACTACCAGTTTCTGCACCCCGGCATCGTTTGCTTTGGAGCCTATGGTATTTATTTCACGGCCGATTTCCTGGGTGATAAAACCAAGTTTACGGCCGCTGGAGGGCTCTGACATTGTTTTTAAAAAATAATCGAGGTGCGTTTTGAGTCTCAGTTTTTCTTCGCTGATGTCTAATTTTTCGATGTAGTAAATGAGTTCCTGTTCGAACCGGTTCTGATCGACCTTTCCGCTAAGTTCAGCCACTGCTTTGCTCAGTTTTTCCCTTATCTGTGGAATGCGTCCGGTATCCAGACGAACCACTTCTTCAAGCAGATCTGCAATGCCTTTAATTCTTCGGGTAAATTCATTTGCCAGGACTTTGCCTTCGTCGGTCCTGAACTTTTTGAAATCCTCGATGGCTCTGTCCACCATCTGACGAACTGTTTTCCATTCAGATTCATCGAGCTCCTGGCGCTCAGATTTTAATACATCAGGCATTTTCAGCACCAGTGAAACGAAGTCTGAATGGGGTTCGTTTAATTCCTCGCTCAGGGCTTTTAATTCGTTGTAGTAGCTTTTGGCCAGGGTTTTATTAATCGTGGCGGCACTGGCTCCTGCTGTAAGTTCTGAATAAATAGAAAAATCGATTTTGCCACGTTCGCTTTGCCTGGAAAGTTCGGTGCGGAGTTCTGATTCTTTTTCGCGGTAAAGCCCCGGAACTCTCAGGCTGAGGTCAAACTGGCGGCTGTTGAGGGAGCGAAGTTCAACGGTTATTTTTTTACCCGGAAGTTCGCCTGAGGCTTTTCCGTAACCGGTCATTGAAAGCATAATAGTATATTTAGAGTAAAAGTAGGGATTAATCTCCTTAAGATAGCTTATGCTTTCAGTAAATTACAGGAATCACATTCAAAAAACAGCAAAGCTTGCGTTCCCCGTTTGCCTGAGCCAGATGGGGCATATTTTTGTTGGGATCACCGATGCAGCTTTCGTCGGGCAGATCGGAACCCGCGAGCAGGCCGCAGTTTCGCTTTCGGGCAGTTTTTACGTACTGGTGCTTGTTTTCGGTTTGGGTATTTCAATGGGGCTAAGCCCGCTGGTTGCAGAAGCAGCGGCTGAAAAGGATTCGGACCGGAATACGAGTCTGCTGAAAAGCGCCTTGTTTATTAATTGTCTGATCAGTCTTGTGTTGTTTTTGTTCCTGTTTTTTTGTTCTCCTGTATTGTATCATTTTGATCAGGACAAAGGGGTGGTAGACCTGGCGATTCCTTTTTTGAATGTGATGATTTTGTCAATGGTACCTCTGGCTGTTTTTTCCTCGTTCAAGCAATTTGCAGAAGGTTTGTCTTTTACCAAAGCGGCCATGGTGATCAGCGTATCGGCCAATGCGATAAATGTTTTCCTGAATTACCTGCTGGTATTTGGCCACTGCGGATTTCCCCGGATGGGAATGATGGGCTCTTGCTGGGCCAGTTGTATTTCAAGAGTACTGATGGCCCTGGCGATGTTTTTGTTTGTGTTTTACAACAGGGATTTCAGAGTTTATTTTGTACGGTTTCGTTCGGCCCCGATTTCATGGCTGCTCTCCAGGAAAATACTTTCAATAGGGGTGCCATCGGGCTTGCAATGGGTATTTGAGGTTGGGGCCTTTAGTTTTGCGGTGATCATGATCGGATGGATCGGTCCGCGGCAGCAGGCTGCACATCTGGTGGCTCTGAGTCTGGCTGCGTTTCCATATATGATAGCCAGCGGTCTGAGCGCTGCCGTTGCCGTACGGGTGGGTACTTATTTCGGACTCAGGGACAGGGAGGGAATGCGTGCTGCTGGTTTTTCTGCAGTGGGAATGGTGCTTTGTTTTACGTTTTGCAGTGCCTTAACGTTGTTGCTGCTTAAGAATATACTTCCCGGATTTTTTACAAAGGAAACGGAAGTTTTGAAAATAGCTTCTTCGCTTTTGGTCATCGCTGCTCTTTTTCAGTTCTGGGACGGAACACAAGTAGTTGTGCTGGGTGCTCTAAGAGGAGTGCAGGATACGTTGTTGCCTACTTTTTTTACACTTATTGCATATTGGGTTGTTGGTCTTCCTGTTGGCTATTTGCTTGCCTTTAAGCTTGGCATGGGTATTCAAGGGGTCTGGTGGGGTTTGTCAATCGGATTATTTTGTGCAGCTTTGCTGCTGATTTTGCGGTTTAAATTTGTGAGTAAAAAGGTGAATTTTGAGGGTAGCTAAAACAATTTGAAGGTCAATAAAAACAACTAGATGAACTATGAGGAACACCAGCCAAATTATCGGATTTTTTCTGTTTCGATTTTTGATCTTTTCTCCGGTTGCTTTTTCCCAGAACGATGAAGGCTGGGTTTTGCATTCAAGCGGGACAGTAAACGAGTTTCCGGCCACTATGGCCAATGGACGGATTGGAATTGTAACCTCCCCGAATCCCCTCACCTTCAGCAAAATTATTTTAAGCGGAGTGTACGATAAAGAAAGCGAAACGGGCGTGAGCCGTATTGTAAAAGGGATCGTCTTTGCAAATCTTGAAATAAAGCTGAACGGGCAGATGATTACTCCCGGAAATATGGATCACATAACCCAGGCTTTTGATATGAAAAGGGCCCGGCTGGAAACCAATTTTGAATATGCAGGTAAGGTGAAGATTTCGGTTCAGCTCTATGCGCTATATTCCATGCCGTATTGCGGCATGCTGGATGTTGCCGTTACCGCTTTGTCGGATTGTGAACTGGAGGTTCAGAATCGCATGGATGCTCCCAAGGGAATAAAGGATGCTTCGGGTTCGTTCAGAATTCAAAAGGATATAGGGGTTGTTTTACCGATGCAGCAACTCATGGGTAAAACTGAATTTAAACATTACGTGATTGCCTCCACTGCGGCTTTTTTGTTTGAGGCGAGGGCTCCTGAGTTGAAAGAACACAAAACGCTGGATGATGAATCGGTGGGATTCAGCGTCAAAATCTCAAAAGGTCAGCGTTTTTCTTTTGCGCTTGCCGGAAGTGAGTGCAACGGAGAGGATATGTCCGACCCTAAGACTGAATCGGAGCGTATGGTGACGGCTTTGCTGCTCAGGAAAAAGAGCGAAGTGCTGGACGATCATTTTGCAGCCTGGGACGACATCTGGAAACACGATATCATTATTGAGGGTGATTTGAAAGCACAGCAGGCAGTGCGTCTTGGTCTGTTTAATTTGTTTTCATCGGTGAGAAAGGATAGCCGCCTGAGTGTGCCCCCGATGGGTCTTACTTCTCAGGGTTATTGCGGACACGTTTTCTGGGATATGGAGCTGTGGATGTTTCCGGTGATACTGGCTTTCGACAAGGATCTTGCAAAAACAATTCTGGATTACCGATTTGACCGTTTGCAAAAGGCCAAGCAAAAGGCGAGAAATTTCGGTTATAAGGGTGCGATGTTTCCCTGGGAAAGTGATGATACGGGAGAAGAAGCAACACCTGCCTGGGCCCTTACGGGAACACTTGAGCACCATATTACTGCAGATATCGGTATCGCCTGCTGGAATTATTACCGGGTGACCAAGGATAAGGAATGGCTGCAGTCTACGGGCTATCCCATGCTGAAGGAGATCGCCGATTTTTGGGTAAGCCGGGTTAAAAAAGGAAACGACGGAATGTACCACATCAATAATGTTGTTGGTGCAAATGAGTTTTTTGAAAATATTGATGACAATGCTTTTACCAATGCGTCGGCTATTACTGTTTTACGTTATGCCACACAGGCTGCGCAGGCGATAAATAAATCGCCTGACAGCCTGTGGAACACGGTGGCATCAAAAATTTCAATCCTTCATTTTGCAAATGGAGTTACCCGGGAGAATACAACGTATAACGGAGATACGGTTAAACAGGCAGATGTTAATTTGCTGTCGTATCCGCTGGAATATTATACGGATAAAGATCAGATGCGAAAAGATCTGGAATACTATGAGCCCCGGATGGATTCTGACGGACCTGCCATGAGCCATTCGGTGCTGAGCGTGATTTATTCCCGCCTGGGAGAATGTGAGAAAGCATATCAATTGTTCGGACAAAGTTATTTGCCTAATCAGCGGGGACCTTTCGGGCTGATGTCTGAATCAAAATACAGTAACAATCCTTATTTTAATACAGGAGCAGGAGGGATGCTTCAGGCGGTTCTTTACGGATTCGCAGGCCTTGAAATCTGCGATAACGGCCTCGTTCAGGTTATTTCCCTGAGCGGTAAACCGGGAAGTTGTTTGCCCAGGGAGTGGAAGAGTCTTACGATTAAGGGGCTTCAGGGCAGGCAGGAGACGGTAAAGGTGGTGACCCGGTAAGCGTAGCGGTTGCTCAAATCGCCATTCCGAGATTTAAGCATTCCGGAATAAATTCTTGGCTTCACATACTGAATGGGATTGATTTAACAAGTCCGGCGCTTCGGGGTGCCCTGATCAAATCTGTGAAGCAAGGCTGTGTTTGTGTGCTGCCTTACTGTTATTTTGTACTTTCAAGTTTTAAGCTTCAGCGGAATTCGACAGACCAGGTATTTCAACTTTGTCAATTAAGTATTAACTTACAATACAGTAATACGCACACATGAAATATGTTTTTGCTGTTTTGCTTGTTTTTTTATCCTTTACTGTCGTTTTATTTTCACAGACCCTGCAAAACAAGGATAATCTTCCATCGAAAGTTGAAGCTGTAAGCCCAGTACAACAGTCTACCGGGCTTTGTTTCTTGGAGAACCGTGGGCAAATGCTGGATGATCATAAATGTGCTGCGAAGGACTTGTTGTACAGGGCGAGTATGAATGGAGTTGATTTGTATGTAACGAGCTGGGGTCTGAGTTATGTATTTACAAAAGCGGAAAGGTCTATTGCGCCACATAAAGACGCGGCAAAATTGCGAAAGGGAGAATTACCTGCTTCAAAGAAAAATATAACAATAAGTTATTGTCGTGCTGATGTTGAATTGGCAGGGGCGGTGATACGTAAGGAAAACATACTAAAGGAGGGCGAAAGTGCAGATCGCAGTGATTATTATTGGGGTGGTATTTGTCCGGATGGGATACTGAATGTACGCAGTTACCAAAAAATTACCGTAAAGAACATTTATCCGGGTATCGACTGGATTCTATATGCGAACGGTTCAGGTTTCACTAACGGGGATGCGCAGCCCGGCGCGTCAGGTACCGGACATGCTTCAGGATTTGAATATGATTTCATTGTTCATCCGGGAGCCGATCCATCCCTGATCAAGCTTAAGTACAAATGGACCGACCAACCGAAATTACAGTCAGACGGTTCTTTGGTAATACATACACCTATGGGCAGTATAGCAGAAGGCACTCCGGTAAGTTATCAGGAAGGGAAAAGAATTTCTTCCCGGTACACCAAAAGAAACGGATCAATAGGTTTTGATCAGGGGAAATACGATAAAAGCAAGACCTTAACCATAGACCCAACGCTTGTATGGGCCACTTTTTTTGGTGGGAGCAGCTCTTATGAGGAATATGACGGCATTTACAATGATGGTACAAATGTGTGGCTGACAGGCTCAACGAGTTGCAATAATTTCCCCACTGTAAACCCGGGCGGAGCTTATTTTCAGGGTTCTTATCCGGGTAATTGGGCTATAATTATTGCGCAGTTTAGTGTTTCGGGGGTGCCTGTGTGGACCACCTATTATGGTGGTATTGGTAATGGAGGCCTGGACGATAGTTTCTCCATACAAAGTGATGGGAGCAACGTATGGGTAACCGGGCAAACGGCTTCATCTGATTTTCCTACGATGAATCCGGGCGGTGGTACTTATTTTCAGGGTACCTATGCATCAAGTAATGGTAACACTACCAACGCCTTTATTCTGCAGTTCAGCACTTCAGGGGTTCGCCAATGGGCAACCTTTTACGGAGGAAGCGGCAATGGTAGTTTTGGTGGAGATGTGGGAAGATCGATACAAAGCGACGGAACAAATGTATGGGTAACAGGACAGACCGTTTCAACCGATTTCCCGACTTACAATCCGGGCGGCGGGGCCTTTTATCAGGGAGTAATCCCCAATACAACAAGTGCTGTTACAAGTCCTTATATTTTGCAGTTTAGTACAAGCGGAGTCCGCAGATGGGCAACTTATTACGGTGGAAGCGGAAACGCAGGGTCAGGTGATGTCAGTGCTTCAATTAACAGTGACCGTACGAGTGTATGGGTGACCGGGACTGCGAATTCCACTGATTTTCCCGTACGGGCCAACGGAAGTGCCTATTATCAGGGAACCAACCCTGGCACAAGTGCTTTTGTATCCAAGTTTTCAACCACGGGTGTGCAACAGTGGTCAACCTATTACGGTGCTGCGGCCTCGCCCGTTAACGGAAATTGTATCCAAAGTGACGGAAGCAATGTATGGGTAACGGGAGAAACAGGCGGAACGGCTTTTCCTACGATGAATCCGGGCGGTGGTGCTTATTTTCAGGCAGTCAATGCAAATACCAGTGCAGCCGGTGGCGGAGGGACGGCCTTTATCATGGAATTCAGTACTTCCGGAGTCCGAAAATGGGCTACTTATTATGGAGGAAGCGGGGACGGGACTTATGATATGTCTGATGTGGGTAATTCGATACAGAGTGACGGAAACAGCGTATGGGTGGCAGGAATTACGACGTCTACAAATTTTCCAACGTACAATCCCGGGGGCAGCGCTTTTTATAATAGTTCGCTTGGAGCCGGAACACGGGCTGCATTTGTTCTGCAGTTTTGCCCCAACGGCGTACTTCAATGGGCAACTTATTACGGAGATGATACTGAACTGGAAGATGGAATTTCTATTTCCAGCGATGGGACGAATGTTTTTATAGCTGAAGACAGCCAAAATCCGGAAGGAAACTATCCTGCAGTTAATCCGGGGGGCGGGGCGTATTACCAAGGTTCTGTTGCGGGTTCAATGGAAAATTTTTTTATAGGAAAATTTACCGCAGGCCCACCCTGTACTGTTCCTTTACCCATTGCCCTTCTTTCTTTTACAGGAGCATACAATGCCGGCACTGAATGTTCTGATTTATACTGGGCAACCGCCACGCAGGAAAATAACCGTTATTTCTTTGTGCAGCGAAGTGCGGATGCATTGAGCTGGAAAACGATTGATACTGTTGCCGGAGCAGGTACCAGTGATCAGAAAAAGGACTATTTCCTGTGTGATTTACACCCTCCTGCCGGGAAAGATTATTACCAGCTGATTCAACAGGATTATGATGGGCACGAACAGAGTTTTAACATTGTTTCGGTAAATGTAAATGCGTCTGATTTGTTATCTTCCCGGACTTTTACCATTTACCCCAATCCTGTAAGTGCTGCCTCCCTTTCAACAGGTTCTCTTACACTCTCTGGTCTGCAGCAAAACAGCCCTGTGTTGGTT
>Ga0206879_1116_pt1 | contig 18108 bp, 7 predicted proteins | sample Alteio_BWOrgCont_5_FD_152897 | JGI IMG/M metagenome (GOLD analysis project Ga0206879, IMG submission 152897) | Enriched cells from forest soil in Barre Woods Harvard Forest LTER site, Petersham, Massachusetts, United States -... | ecosystem: Environmental > Terrestrial > Soil > Temperate forest > O... | reverse complement strand
TGGATATTCAGGTCGCTGCCATGGCTTCCCTGATAGGAGAGGCGCATGCCGACGCCCAACCCAAGGTCCCGTTCAATAGTCAGGTTCCATTGCTGAACATAGGGATCCTTGTAATGAAGGTCGAATGCCTGTTCGAAGTCATAGACGCCGGGCACCGCCAGGTTCGACGGGAACGGATAGGGGAACGAGAGTGCGGGTTTGCCGTTGGTGAACGAATTGCTGAAAATGGAGACGTAGCTGGTGTGGATACCCCAGGAAGCGCTGTAAAGCGACCCCAGCGGGCCTTCGATAAACTTTCCCCATCCGCCGCGGATGACCGTCTTATTGTTGGCGAACGGCCGCCAGGCGAATCCCACGCGAGGGGCGAAATCGCCCAGACTGGCAAAGCGCAGGTTCTGCGGAAGACCGTCCTGCGCCGCGGTGATAACCGGAACGGGAGCGATGGCTGGCCCGAACAGCGGATTCTCGATCTTTAACGCCTGCGTGTTCGAGACAACGGCCGCGCCGCGCACGACAACGCCATTGACGACAGACACGTAGTTCGGATCGAAATTCGTCCCGTTGAAGTTCTTGTCGTTGAACATGGGGTGATACTCCCAGCGCAGGCCGTAATTGATCGTGAGCTTGGGCGTGACCTTCCAGTCGTCCTGGGCAAAGACGCCATCGGCGTAACCATAGACATTTCCATCCGGCTGGATCACCGTATCGAGTTGGGTTTTGTCCGGTATTCCCAGCAGAAATGCCGCGTAGGGACTCCCGATAACTCCGTTCCCATTCGATCCTGTGGTCGCACCGTTATAGGTATACACTCCGAGCCGCGAACTCGCAAAGACATTGGAGTAATAAGCGGTCATCCTGCGGAAATCTCCGCCAAACTTCAGCGTGTGAGAGCCCTTTGTCCAGGTAAGTGTGTCGAGCACCTGAAACGTATTGTTTCGAGTGATGCTGTAAGCGGTTCCTCCGGTTGTCTGGAATCCGGTGATGGCGAAATTAGGCAGGTTGCCGCCGACTGAGTAGGGCTGCGGGATGCCGACCAGCCCGAGTTCGTTCACCATCTCGGCAGACGTAATTCCGTAGTTTGTACCAGTGTGGTTACCGTTGAAACCCGTGCGCACTTCGTTAACGACCGTCGGGGTCAGGATGTAGTTATGCGCCACCGTCAGACCGAAATCGACCTCCGGCTGCGCGATGTTGCCGACCAGCGGTGACAAGCCTGCTGCCGAAATCGTGCCTGGCGTCTGGATTACGTCCCGATGCTTGTATGTAAACCGGGCGAAGGCCGATTGCTTCGAGTTGATAGCGTGATCGATTCTCATGTCGCCCTGATCGCTGCTGATCGGGTTCGCCGCATTTTCTGCATAGTTGTTCGCGATCGCGTTGGATCCGCCGGTGTTCGGCAGGGGGAAGAGATACTTCAGGACGTTGAGAGAAATGGGCGATATCAGGCTGAAAGGGATCTGGTTATTGGGAAACGGCGCGCCGCTGCCTGGATTCTTGATGGCATAATTGTAGACCGAGAGATCTCCGCTCCGCAGGGCAACCGAAGGGACGCTATCCACCAGAGGCGTTTGTTTGGGCAACCGCAGGGCCTCGTAGCTTGCGAAGAAGAATGTCTTGTCGCGGCCTTTGTAGAGGTGCGGTACTGTAATCGGGCCGCCCACGTAGGCTCCGTAATTGTTCATACGTTCGCGTGCAACGCTCGAATGGAACGTATCCCGCGCGTTGAAGTAATTGTTTTGCAGATTCTCGAACGCGCCGCCATGCAGAGAGTTGGTTCCGCTCTTCGAGATCGTCGCGATGTCGCTGATTCCGCTGAATTCCGCCGCGTTGTTTATTTCGCTGACGCGAATCTCGGCGATCGAGTTGAACGAAGGAAAAAGCTCAACCAGGGGGCCGGCGGTGCGCGGGCCCATGCTGCTGATTCCGTCAATACTCATTGACAACATGGATGGCTTTGAGCCGGCCACGGAAATCCCGCCGGCCGCATCGGTCTGAACACCGGGCTGGGCAGTCAGGGTGGACATCGCGCTGGTCGAGCCCGTGCCTCGCGTTGTAATGGCGACCGGCAGATCCGTCAGTTCCCGGCTTCCTTTCGTCTCCGCGATGTTCGAGACTTCTGTTTCAATGACCGGCGCGGCCTCGCCCACAACGTTCACGGATTGGGTTTGCGACGCCACCGACATATTGCCGTCGACACGAACCGTCTCGCGCGCGGTGAGGTCGATCCTGTAATTGGCCGGCTGAAATCCCGGCGCTTCCATTTTGATGGTGTAGCTGCCCGGCTCCAGGTTAGGCACGCTGTAAGAGCCGCTGGCATCGCTTAACGTCGTGCGGTGCGCGGACGTTCCCGTGTTTTCGACCGTGATCGCACAGCTCGCTACAACAGCTCCGGAAGAGTCTTTTACAGTTCCAAGGAGAGAGGCAAGGGTTGATTGCGCTGGTGCCGGTTTTGAGCCGGGCAGCAGGAATACAATTATTCCCGCCATAAGGCTCAGCTTCGAAACCGTTAGCTGATTATGGAAGAACCGATAACTTGTCATTTGTGTTCCCCTTACGAAATCGAAAACTCCCGTTTCGGAGCGCAAGACTCCACTACGTATTCGGAAACGCACGAGAGAGCAACGCTGCCCAATGGTTCGAATGCAGACAGGGGAGTGTCGGAACGGGGACCGTATTTCCGACTCGTGAAACGCTGAAACGAGTGCGGACCGGATAGAAGACTGTGGGGAAAGTTTGGCACCTGTTGAAGTTCGGTGTCAAGACAAGTCTATTGATCGACCGTATCGATAGATTCTATGCGCGCTCTCAACGCGAGCACTACCGTCTTTCTTCGCACGGGCGCCCCCGTGCGAAGTGCGAAGAATCTCTACGGGATTAGAAGGTCAGGCGCGCCGTCGCCTGAATGGCGCGAGGGCCAGCCCCTTCAGCTAACTGCAGGCTGGATATTGTGCCGAACGCCGAGGTGTTAAACGTTGTGTTGGGAGGCGAGTAGTTCGGATGATTAAAGAGATTTGCCGCTTGCGCGCCAATCTGGAACCGAATGCCTTCCTTGAGCGAGACGGACTTCATCAGCGATAACGAAACAGCCTGCGTTCCAGGGCCATTGGCGATACCGACGCCCGCTGTGGGGAAGCGCCCCACATTGTTCGGAGGTACAGCGAAAGCGGCAGGATTAAGCCATTCGTTTATGCTCTGAGTGGCCGGATACATCGCAACTCCCGAAACGGTGTCGGCGCGTCCGTTTCCAACGATCTGCGTGAACCCGGTTCCGGACGGGTCGGCGCCCGGCACCGTCACGGTCAGGAAAGGACCGCTCTGGAAGAGAAGCATTCCGGCCAACTCCCATCCCTGCACGATCGAATTCCCGATGCGGCCGGCGCTCAAGCGCCCCTTGCCGAACGGCAACTGATAGAGGAAGGTGGAGAGAACCCGGTTCCGGCGCGTGTACGCCACATTTCCGTAATCGATGTTGGGCTGGTTGACGTAAGTGGAAATACCGCCCGCTTCCGATGCGAAAGCGGAGGGGTTATAACCTTGCGCATCGGAAAGATTCTTGGCGAACGTGTAACTGAACAGATACTGCAGGCCCCCGGAAAATTTCTTGCTGACCGCTGCGGTTAACGCATGGTAGTTCTGTCTCCCATCGCTAACCTCGGACTCCACTTCTCCGAACAGCGGATACTGGAGGAATTTGCTCGCCGCGGTGTACCCCTGGGTGTTCGGCGCAAGCTGCCCCAGATTTTCCTGCACTCCCAGGTCATAGCCGTGATTACCATCATAAGAAAGCCGCAGACCGGTATTGAATCCCAAGTCGCGCTCGATAGTAAAATCCCACTCCATGACGTGACCTTCCTGATAGTGGAGATCGCTGGCCTGCTGGAAGAACTGGCTTCCCGCGACGGCAAGATTGGAGGGGAAAGGATCGGGGAACGAGAGTGTCGGCTGCCCGTTCACGATTGTGTTGTTATAGAAGCCCTGGTCGGCGCTGTGGATCGCATAGCCGGCGCCCAGAAGCGTTCCCAGCGGCACTTCGACAAAGATGCCGAAGCCGCCCCGGATCACCGTCTTGCCGTCCGCTGTGGCGCGCCAGGCGGCGCCGAACCTGGGCGCGAAATCGGTCTTGTTTGTGTAGTGGAGATTGTTGGGAAGCCCCACTTGGGACGCCTGCAGAATGGGCGTCGGCGCGATTGAGGCGGCGAAAAGCGGACTGAGAATGCTGAGCCCGCCATCCGGTATGACCACGGCGCCAAGCACCGACTGCCCATTGAGGTTCGACTGATAGTTCGGGAGGAAATTCGAAATATTCAGATCGTGATCGTAGAACTTCGGATGCAGTTCGTATCGCAGTCCATAGTTGATCGTGAGTCTGGGCGTCGCCTTCCAGTCGTCCTGCACGTAAAACGCGTACGCCGGATCGTAACCGGAGAGCTTATTCTGCACCACTGTATCGAGGTATGTTTTGTCGGGTATGCCCAGCAGGAAGGCGCCGAAGGGATTGCCGATATACGCGTTGGAAGCGCCCAGATTGCCCGTAACCGCGCCGTTATAGTTATACTGGCCGAGTTCATAGCTGCCATATACGCCAGCGGAATGGCCAGTCAGATAGCGGTAGTCGCCGCCGCCTTTGACGGTGTGACTGCCCTTGATCCAAGTGAGATTGTCCAGGATCTGAAAGGTTCCATTAGTTGACGCGCTGGACGCTGCTCCACCGGTAGGCTGGAACCCGGCAATGTTGAAATTCGGCACGGCGTTACCGGCTGAAAAGCCGGAAGCGGGGGGCAGACCTGTCAAACCGAGTTCACTCTCCATATCGATAGCCGACACGCCGTAGCTTTGTTTTGTATGATTCCCGCTGAAGCCGCCTCGGGTCTCATTGATCAGGGTGGGCGAGATGACGTAGTTCCAAGCGGCTGTCAAGCCGAAATCTATCTCCGGCGTCGAAAAAGCTCCGAGAAGCGGGGACCCGGTCGGTGTGGTTTCCACGCTCCGTACCTTATAGTTGCCACGGGCGAACACCGTCTGTTTGGAGGTGATGACGTGATCCAACCGAAGATCCGCCTGATTGCTTGAAATGGGCGTTGGCAAATTTTCCACGTAATTGTTGACCAGCGAGTTGGCGGACCCTGTGTTGGGCAAAGGGAACAGGTATTTCAGAGCGTTCAGCGAAATCGGTGAAATCTGACTGATCGGAATCTGGTTACCTGGAAACGGAGTATTCGTTCCGGGCTCGTAGACGGGCGTCGAATAGGCCGACAGGTTTCCGCTCCGCAGCGCCAGGGAAGGAACGGTATCGAGAATAGTTGTCTGCTTCGGCAAGCGGAGACCTTCATAGCTCGCGAAGAAAAACGTCTTGTCGCGCCAGATCCGGCCGCCGCCGAAAGCGCCAAAGTCGTTCATCTTCACCGCCGGCTTGGTCGCGCTGAATGTGTTTCGCGCGTTTAGAACCGTGTTCTGAAGGTTCTCGAACACCCCGCCGTGAAAGGTGTTTGTTCCGCTCTTGGAAATCGTGGTAACGTCGCTGATGCCTCCGAACTCCGCTGAGTTATTAACCTCGCTGACCCGGATCTCGGCAATGGAGTTGAACGAAGGGAACAGTTCCGTGAGAGGACCGCTCGTCCGCGCCCCCATGCTGCTGATGCCGTCGATACTCATCTGCATCATCGAGGGCTTCGTGCCGGCCACGGAAATATTGCCGGCCGCATCCGTCTGCACCCCGGGCTGGGTGGTGAGAGTGGACATCGGGCTGGTAGAACCGCTGCTCCGAGTCGCGATAGCTATGGGAAGGTCAACCAATTCCCGGCCAGTCTTGGTCTCCGCGATGTTCGAAACCTCGGTCTCAATTGCAGCGGCTTCCGATTGGACATTCACGCTTTGAGTCTGCCCTCCCACCGCCATCTGCGCGTCGACGCGGGCGGTCTGGCGGGCGGTCAGCTCAACCTGATAGGTAACCACGTTGAACCCGGGCGCCTCAACCTTGATGGTGTAGGAGCCAGGTTCCAGGTTAGTGATCTCATAAGCCCCTCCCGCATCGGTTAATGTAGCGCGATGGGCCGAAGTACCGGTGTTATCGAGCGTAATCTTGCAGCTCGCGATAACCGCGCCGGAAGTGTCCTTTACAGTCCCAAGAATAGACCCGAACGTAGACTGGGCCATCGCCATGCTTGATCCGAGTAGGATAAATGCCGTTGTTCCGGCTAACAAGCGCAGCCCTGAAAAACTGAACCCTTTATCGAAGAACCGAAGACTAGTCATTTTTATGTCCCTTTAGATTGATTGGTTGGATAAACCACTGGAATCCCAGCGGTGTCGGGGAGTGGCGCCACAACAGACACCACCAACGGTCTCGGGAACGTGGGAGAGAACGACGTTACAAGCGCAACCAGGTTCGACGTCCCGGCTCGCAAACTTGAATGCAAAGGCTAAAGCTGCGGTAAGACAGGAGCTTGGATCACCGCGACCGTCCTAACGTTGGACAAAGAGATTACCAATACCTGCCTGAGACTTGGAAAAGCCCAACGGGAAGTAAGTGCGGTTATCATAGCACGGGTATCTTTCCTGATGTACAGTGTTTCCGATAGAATCCTTCTATTTGGACAATCGTTGAGTCAGCGCCGGGTGTACCTGCCACGGCTGATCAAATAAAAAAGGGCCGGTTCTTTTTCTTCAGAACGAAACGCGGAAGGTGCCCTGAATGGTCCGTGGGCCAGCGCCCTCGGCTGACTGCAGGCTGGAGATAGTGCCGAATGCCGCCGTGTTGAAGGTGGTGTTCGGCGGCGAGTAGTTCGGGTGATTGAACAGATTTGCGACCTGCGCCCCGAGCTGCAGCTTGTACTTCTCCTTGACCGAGATAGTCTTGAGCAGCGACATCGAAACCGACTTCGTGCTGGGTCCTTGGGCAACACCTACAGGGGAGTCGGGGAAGCGCCCTATATTGTTTGGCGGAACCGCGAACGCCGCTGGATTGAGCCATTCATTGATGCTCTGATTCGCCGGATACACGGATACACCCGAGACGATATCGGCGCGTCCATTTCCCTCGATCTGCGGGAACCCGACTCCCGCCGGGTCGGCGCCGGACACGGATACGGTCAGGAATGGACCGCTCTGAAGAAGCACGACTCCCGCCAGTTCCCATCCCTTGATAATCTGGTTCCCGACAGGACCCGCGCTCAGGCGTCCCTTACCAAACGGCATCTGATAAAGGAAAGTGGCCTGGAACCGGTTCCGGCGCGAATACGCTACGTTTCCGTAATCGAGCATAAAATTATTCAGATCCGTAGCGTTGCCCCCCGCTTCCGAAGCGAAAGCAGTGGGATTAAAACCCTGCGCATCCGTGAGGTTTCTGGTGAACGTATAACTGGCGAGGAACTGCAGCCCGCCCGAAAAGCGCTTGTTCACAGTAGCCGTGAAGGCATCGTAGTTCTGAATGCCGCCGCCTACTTCGGACTCTATTTCGCCGAACAGCGGATATTTCAGCAGCGGGGTGGCCGCGGTGAACCCTATCGTGTTTGGAGGAAGTTGCCCCAAGTTGACCTGCACGCCGAGGCTGCTGGCATGATTGCCATCATAGGAGAGCCGCAATCCGGTGTTGAATCCCAGATCCCGCTCGAGCGTCAGGTTCCACTGTTGAACGTCGCCTTCCGGGTAATTGAGAGAGCTGGCCTGCTGGAAGAACTGGCTTCCGCTGACGGCAAGATTCGATGGATAAGGAGAAGGGAACTTCAGGGCGGGTACTCCGTTCGTAATGGTGTTGTTAAAGAAGGCCTGATCGGCGCTGTGGATGGCCCAGCCCGCGCTGAGAAGCGTTCCCAGCGGGATTTCGATAAACTTGCCATAGCCGCCGCGGATCACTGTTTTGCCGTCTTTCGTCAAACGGTAGGCAAAACCGAATCGCGGCGCGAAGTCGAGTTTGTTGGTTACATGAAGATTGTTGCTGAGCCCTACCTGAGACGCGAGGAAAATTGGCGTAGGAGCGATCGACTGCGCGAAGCCGGGGCTGAGAATGCTCATCCCGCCGTCCGGTATAACCACCGCTCCCAGCACGGATTGCCCGTTTATGATCGACTGATAGTTCGGGAGGAAGTTTGAAATATTGTAATCGTGATCGTAAAATCTCGGGTGCAGTTCGTACCGCAGTCCGAAGTTGAGCGTCAACCGCGGTGTCGCTTTCCAGTCGTCCTGCGCAAAGAACGCGTACGCGGGATCGTATCCGTCAAGATTGCCCTGCGTGTTCGTATCGAGATAGGTCTTATCCGGGATACCCAGCAGGAACGATCCGTAGGGATTGCCGATATAAGCGTTTTTCGCCCCCAGAGTGCCGGTGACAGCCCCCGTAAAAGCATACTCGCCGAGTTCGTAGGCGTCATAAACGTTTTGACCATGGCCGGTGAGATAGCGAAAGTCGGCGCCGAATTTCATCGTGTGAGCGCCCTTGATCCAAGTCAGGTTGTCGATTACCTGCTGGGTCCCGTTTCTGGACCTGCTCCCGGATGTTCCGCCAGTGGCTTGGAAGCCCGAGATGTTGAAGTAAGGCACCGCGCCGCTGGTCGGATAGGGCTGGGGCAGATTTTGCAAACCAATCTCATTCACGTACGCCGCGGATCCCGGGTCGGTAAGCACGGTGGCCGTATGATTTCCGTTGAAGCCGCCACGTGCTTCGTTGATGAGGTTTGGTCTGATGATCCAGTTGAAAGCGATGGTATAACCAAAGTCGATCTCGGGTTGCGAAAACGGGCCGAGGAGCGGAGTGCCTGTGGGCACGGCTTCGACGGAACGAATCTTATACGTGCCGCGCGCAAACACGGTCATATTGGACTTGATAACCTGGTCCAGCCGGAGGTCGGCCTGATCGCTGGAAATAGCCGTTGGAATGTTCTCCACGAAATTGTTGGCGATGGCGTTGGGCGATCCTGCGTTGGGCAGGGGGAACAGGTAAGTCAGTGCGTTCGCCGAAACGGGGGAAATCATGCTCGGAGGAATCTGGTTGTTTGGAAAAGGTGAGCTCGTACCCGGCATATAGACGGGCGTCGAATAAGCCGACAGGTTTCCGCTCCGCAACGCCAGAGAAGGAACACTGTCGTCGACAGCTGAGGTTTTCGGCAGTCGGAGCCCCTCATAACTGGCGAAGAAAAACGTCTTGTCTTTCCATATCTTTCCGCCGCCGTAGGCGCCAAAATCGTTTAGTTTCACTATTGGTTTGGTGGAGGCGAACAGATTCCGGGCGTTCATATCCGAGTTCTGAATGTTCTCGAACGCTCCGCCGTGAAGGGTGTTCGATCCGCTCTTGGAGATCGTCGTGATGTCGCTGATGCCTCCATACTCCGCCGCGTTATTGACCTCGCTGACCCGGATCTCGGCGATGGAGTTGAAGGCAGGAAACATTTCGGTGAGCGGGCCGCTTCTGCCAGTGCTGCTGATACCATCGATGCTGACCGAAAGCATGGTGGGCTTCGTCCCTGCCACGGAAATATTTCCGGAAGCATCCGTCTGGACCCCGGGTTGGGTGGTCAGAGTCGAAATCGGACTAGTCGAGCCGCTGGCGCGAGTGGCGATCGCGATAGGAAGATCGACCAACTCCTGTCCGGTCTTCGTCACCGCAATGTTGGAAACCTCCGTATTAATTACGTTGGCGTCGGTCTCGACACTCACGCTCTGGGCCTGTCCCGCGACGGTCATCTGCCCGTCGATGCGCGCGGTCTCGCGGGCCGTGAGCTCGATCTGGTGGACGAACGGCTGAAATCCCGGCGCCTCCATCGTGATCTTGTACACGCCGGGTTCCAGATTCGGGACCGAATAGTCCCCCGAGCCGTCGGTTAAAGTCGCGCGATGCGCGGAAGTACCGGTATTCTCGACGGTAACGACGCATTTCGCAACGACCGCGCCGGAGGAGTCCCGGGCCGTCCCAAGAACCGTGCCGAACGTAGACTGAGCTATCGCCACGCCTGAGGCGAGCACAATAAATGCCGCGGTTCCCGCCCAAAAGCGCAGCCTCGAAAGTGTTGACTGCTTGTATAAATCCCGACGACTTGTCATTTGCATTTATCCCCTAAAGAAATTGAAAACCCAAGATGCAGCCGCTTATTCAGAGCTGCTGGGTTCCTCTACGTCTCGGAAACGTGAGAGAGAGCAAACGAAGCTGCTCGAATGGGCAGACGGTAATGTGTCGGAACGGGGACCTTGTCTCCAGCTCGTAAATACGCTGAAACGAGCGCGTACCGGATAAAAAGCTTGTGCGGCAAGTTTGGCACCGATGGAAGTTCAGTGTCAAGACAAGTCTGTTTATCAACCGTATCGACAGAATTGATTGGATTCGATTCTCGCTCTCCGCAGAACCGTGACCGTGAGGGAGCGGCGCTCTAAGACTTCTGCCACAGCCCGCAAGCGTTGTATTAGATTTGCGGCTCATCAAATAAAAAAGAGCCGGTTCTGTCTCTTATCGAGAAGAACCGGCCCCAGGGGAACAGCGGAATCAGAACGAAACGCGGAATGTGCCCTGGATGGTACGGGGGCCAGCGCCCTCGGCAACCTGCAAACTGGTTATAGTGCCAAATGCCGAAGTGTTGAACGTCGTGTTCGGAGGCGAGTAGTTCGCATGATTGAACAGGTTCGCGGCTTGCGCCCCGAGCTGTATCCGGTACTTCTCCCTGATCGATATAGTCTTGAGCAGTGACATCGAAACCGATTTCGTGCCCGGCCCCTGGGCAACTCCGACCGGGGAGTCGGGGAAGCGCCCTATGTTATTCGGAGGAACGGCGAAAGCCGCCGGATTGAGCCATTCGCTGATACTCTGATTCGTGGGATATACGGATACCCCCGAGACAATATCGGCGCGTCCGTTTCCTTCGATCTGCGGGAATCCGACTCCCGCCGGGTCGGCGCCAGGTACGCTCACGGTCAGGAAAGGGCCGCTCTGGACAAGCACAACTCCCGCCAGTTCCCATCCCTTGATAATCTGGTTCCCGATCGGGCCGGCGCTTAAGCGTCCCTTTCCGAACGGCATATCATAGAGGAAGGTGGCAAGGAACCGGTTGCGGCGTGTGAACGCTACATTTCCGTAATCGAGCCTGAAGTTGTTCAGATCCGTGGCGTTGCCGCCTGCCTCCGAAGCGAAGCCGGATGGATTGAAACCCTGCGCATCGGTCAGATTCCTCGCAAATGTGTAAGTTGTGAGGAACTGCAAGCCGCCCGAAAAGCGCTTATTCAGGGAAACGGTAAAGGCATCGTAGTTCTGAATGCCGCCGCCGACTTCGGACTCCACTTCGCCGAACAGCGGATACTTCAGGAGTGACGTGGCATTGTTGAAGCCGAGAGTATTCGGCGGAAGTTGCCCCAAGTTGACCTGCACGCCCAAATTGCTGGCGTGGTTGCCATCGTAGGAAACCCGCAAGCCGGTATTGAATCCCAGATCCCGCTCGAGCGTCAGGTTCCACTGTTGAACGATGCCTTCCGGATAGTGGAGATCGCTGGCCTGCTGGAAGAACTGGCTTCCGCTGACGGCCAGATTCGAGGGATAAGGAGAGGGGAACGTCAGGGCGGGAGTTCCGTTCGCATTAATGGTGTTGTTAAAGAAAGCCTGATCGGCGCTGTGGATGGCCCAGCCCGCGCCGAGAAGCGTTCCCAACGGGATTTCGATGAATTTGCCATAGCCGCCCCGGAGAACTGTCTTGCTGTCGTTCGTCAACCGGTAGGCAAAGCCGAATCGCGGCGCAAAGTCGAGTTTGTTCGTTATATGGAGATTGTTGCTGAGCCCCGCCTGCCAGGCGAGCAGGATTGGCGTAGGAGCGATGGATTGCGCGAAGGCAGGGCTGAGAATGCTTAACCCGCTGTTCGGTATGACTACGGCTCCCTGAATGGATTGCCCGTTTACGATGGACTGGTAGTCCGGGAGGAAATTTGAAATGTTGCTGTCGTGATCGTAAAATCTCGGGTGCAGCTCGTACCGCAGGCCGAAGTTGAGCGTCAACCGCGATGTTGCTTTCCAATCGTCCTGTGCAAAGAACGCATATGCCGGATCCCATCCGTCGATAGCGCCCAGCGTGTTCGTATCGAGATAGGTCTTATCCGGAATACCCAGCAGGAACGCTCCGTAGGGATTACCGATATAAGCGTTCTTCGCGCCCAGAGTGCCGGTCACAGCCCCCGAGAACGCGTACTCGCCGAGTTCGTAGGCGTCATAAACGTTTTGACCGTGGTACACGAGGTAGCGAGCATCGGCGCCGAATTTCATCGTATGCGAGCCCTTGATCCAAGTGACGTTGTCGATGATCTGGCTGGTTCCGTTTCTCGACTTGGTCGAATTCGTGTTTGAATTTCCCGTATTCTGGAAGCCTGCGATATTGAACCACGGTACGGCGCCGCTCGAAGGATAAGGCTGGGGCAGATTCTGCAGGCCGATTTCATTTACATAGGCAGCAGATCCGATGTCGGAAACGCTCTGACCCGAATGATTTCCGTTGAAGCCGCCGCGCGTTTCGTTGATGAGGTTTGGTCTGATGATCCAGTTGAAAGCGATGGTATAACCAAAGTCGATCTCCGGCTGCGTAAATGCTCCCTCGAGCGGGGTTCCGCTGGGTACAGTCTCTGAGGAGCGGATCTTATAGGTGCCGCGCGCGAATATCGTCATTTTGGAGCTGATATTGTGGTCCAGCCGGAGGTCGGCCTGATTACTCGTAATAGGCGTTGCAATGTTCTCCACGAAGTTGTTGGAGATGGCGTTGGGCGATCCGGCGTTGGGCAAAGGGAAAAGATACTTAAGGACGTTCGCCGAAACCGATGAGATCAGGCTCGGAGGAATCTGATTGTTTGGAAAAGGGGTGCCGGTTCCCGGCATGTTGACCGGCGTCGAATAGGCCGACAGATCTCCGCTCCGCAGCGCAAGAGAAGGAACACTTTCATCGATAGGCGACGTTTTCGGCAACCGGAGTCCTTCGTAACTGGCGAAGAAAAACGTCTTGTCTTTCCAGATCTTTCCGCCGCCGTAGGCGCCAAAGTCGTTTAGCTTCACGATCGGCTTGGTGGAGGCGAACTCGTTGCGGGCGTCCATAACCGTGTTTTGAATGTTCTCGAACGCGCCGCCGTGATAGGTGTTCGTTCCGCTCTTGGAGATCGTTGTGATATCGCTGATGCCGCCGTACTCGGCTGCGTTATTGACCTCGCTGACCCGGATCTCCTCAATGGAGTTGAAGGAAGGAAACATTTCGGCGATCGGTCCGCCGGCGGTCCCTGACGCGGCCCGTGCCCCCGTGCTGCTGATACCGTCGATGCTGGCCGAGAGCATGGTGGGCTTCGTGCCGGCCACGGAAATATTTCCGGAGGCATCCGTCTGCACCCCAGGCTGGCTGGTCAGAGTCGATATGGGACTGGTCGAGCCGCTGGTGCGGGTCGCGATCGCGACGGGAAGATCGACCAACTCGCGGCCCGTCTTCGTTTCCGCAAGGTTGGAAACATCGGTATTAACGACAGCAGCGCCTTCGGATACTACACTTACACTCTGCGCCTGTCCCGCCACAGCCATCTGACCGTCCAGACGGGCCGTCTCGCGGGCAGTAAGCGTGACTTGGGCGATGAACGGCTGAAATCCGGCTGCCGTCATGGTGATCTTGTAGACGCCGGGCTCCAGATTAGGAATGGAATAGTTGCCCGTGGCGTCGGATAAAGTCGCGCGATGGGCGTCCGTGCCGGTATTGTCAACGGCTATTGCGCATTTCGCGACAACCGCGCCGGAAGCGTCCCGGACCGTCCCCAGAACCGTGCCGAACGTAGACTGCGCCATGGCGGCGCTTGACCCAAGCAGAATAAGTGCCGTTGTTACAGCTATGAAGCGCAGGTTCGAAAGCCTGAACCCTCTGTCGAAGAAACCAATACTCGTCATTTATATGCCCCTCTTATACTTGGATTGTTAGTTTGAAAACCTCTGGTAACTCATTGCCTGTCGGAGAACTGCGCCACGACAAACGTTACTACGGTCTCGAAACGTGGGAGAGAGAGCAACCTGTCAAGCGTTACCGGATTTGAAGAACTTGAAATCTGAAGGCTAATGTCACTGCAACGAAGCAGCTTGTATCACGGCACTTGTCCGAACGCTGGACAAAGAAAGCGCGCTGAGCACCCGCCGACGGCATTTAGGAAAGCCGGACAGAAGCAATTTGGTTGATTATAGCACCGGCAAATTGCGTGTAAGAGAAAAAATCCGATAGAATCCTTCTATTGGGGGAATTAGAAGAATCAACGTCGGCCAAGCAGATTCGGGCTCCGCGGAGGAGCCCTCTTGCTGCCTCTTACTGCTTGGCCTTCTCGGTGGCGCGGGCGCCGGCAAGAATCCCCTGCATCGCATAATTCCCTTCGTTGCAGGCATATTCCAACACTGGACCTTCGGCCCTCGTCATCGGAATCTGCACCGTCCAGGGCTTCACGAAAGTGGCCGGATCGTCGACCGTGAATTCATACGTCAGCGACTCCGGCCCCGTGCGTGTGAAGCGTTCGGTCAGATGCAGGTTTTCGCCTGATCCTCTGAAGTTCGTCTTGTCCGTGAAGTTAGTCGAGTCGACCACCAGCGTGTTGCCTTCCCAGTGGCCGCGAGGGTCCCCCAGCCATTGGCGGACATTCGAAGGCAGATGTGCGCTTCCGTCCGTTGGGATGATGCGAACATCGTGAATCATTTCAGAGATGACGGCGACGAAACCCCGGTCCTGTACGATCTGGTAGTTGCTGTTGTAGCCAACCGGCATCATGGGCGGACCTGCGGCCGGCCACAAGATGCAGCGCTCCTGTAAGGACCGGTCCTCGGGCCCGTCCGCCGGGTGCGATCGCCTTGCTTCCACCCGCGCTGCGGCCTTTCGCTGAGCCTCGGGGGTGAGCGCGGGAATTCGCCCGTCGGGCGGATCCACGATCAGGGAAGTTCGCATCGTCGGAACGACCTTCGTCCCACCGTCCTTCCAGAAGTTATTGTAGGCGCGGCCGACGTCCGCTTCGGCACCGCCATCGCGGCGGTCGGAGTTAGTATTGGCGACTATGGTCTTGGCGTATTGCGCAGCTTGTTCTTTAGTGAAGAACTGCTGGTTACCCAACTCGATGGGCCGCTCGAGTGGTGTCACGGTCGCATTGGTCCATACGCCCTGAAGGTCCGGCTTGCCATCCGGCGTGCGTGGCGCCTGGCCGACGGCGGGCAGTGTCAGGATAAAGGCCGATATCGCGGCGGGAATCATCCCATACGTCTTCATTGGAACCTCGATCTGCCTTGCGGCGCTCTTACTTGGCCTCGGGTTGTTCCTTCTCTTCCGCGCCCTGACTCCCGACAAACAGCTTCTTACCGTCGGCAAGAGTAATATCCCGGCCGTTCGCGCGGAAGCTTCCGTCCTTGGCGGCATAGCCGTCCACCACGACCTCGGTTCCTTCCGGAATGCTGGTCTTGGTCAGCCCCCGCCTGATCAGGGCATTGGGACTGCCGCCCTCGATCATCCAGTTCGTCACCTTCCCATCCGCATCGGAGACATCGATATGAATCCAGGAGTGGGGGTTGATCCATTCCACCTTCGTTACTTTGCCGCGGAGCTTAACCGGTTTCGCGGAATCGAATTCGGCGGCAAAAGAATGGTGAGCCCAGGCTGGCACGGCCAGGAGCATGCCGATGCCAAGAAACGCTGCTAGTTTGATTCGCATTTTATCCCTCTCTCTGAGTCTTGTTTTCCCCTGCGACGACAGCCCTCGGGTTCAACTGCAGGGAATCCGAACTGTCCAGGGCTTAGCAGACGATAACTGGTCGTCGACCGTAATTCACAGATCGGTAAGCGGGTTAAGTGTTGGAAACGCGGATGGAACCGACGATCGTTGCGCGCATCGTGGACATCTCAACCTCAATGGCGACGTAGCCGACGACCTTGGACGATCAGGTCATTCGTCATTATAGACGATCGGCAGCATGGAAGGCGAGGCCCGCGAGCTAAATACTTTCCGCAGTGGCGCGCGCAAAGTGCTCGTGCGGCTGCTTGGCAACGTGCTGATGGCAGGCGAAACCAACACCCGACCAGGGACAATCCACGTCTTGCTGGTGGGGTATGCGGTTTCGCCTGCCGGTCTTCTCAACCGGCCCCGGTTATCTGAGGTTCAGCGTGCCGCAGCCGCGCTGAAAATGATCTTATCTTGCGTGCCGGCAAGATCGATTTCCTGAAGCTGCGCATGCTGCGAAACCAGAATTGTCGAGGCAAACGGCTGATCGTTCTTTCCTAATGTCGCCGGGATCTCGATTGTCTTTTTGTTACAGGTAAACACGGCCTTGTCGCCCTTCATTTCTACCGTATAGTCACCGGCCTTCAGTAGCGTTTTACCCACCGAGACGTTCTCGATAAGCGTTAGATCGTATGGGGCTGCGTTTGCGATCCCCAGTGCGAGGGTCGCCAGACAAAACAACTGTGTCGTGAACTTAGTCATGAACAGAGAACTCCTTGTTTGTGATTTGCGACAGACGGGGGTGCTAAATCGTTTCCAGACCTGCGTAGCTCCGGAAATTCCATGATATGCGAGAAAGGGGCGAAACTTGCATTGCAAGAACTGATGGCTCTCATTCTTGCTTTCTATCGTGATAATTTACTCATATCTGCCTGATATGAGACTTATATGGGACTCGATCCCCTCCACACCGGGCGACTCCCTATTGTTGTGAGGACCCGGCAGCGGCCGTCAGCCTTTTCATGAGGATAGCGGTGTGTTCCGGAAACTTGAAGAGGAGAACCGGAGGGGTCCCAATGGAATCGCCCCTGAATATACCGTTCAGGGCGACATCGAGCGCGGTCTTACCCTCGACATCCCTTATGTCGAGTCTGGCGCCTTTATCCACCAGATACTGCACCACGGAATCCGCGCCTCTGCAAACCGCCCCGTGCAGTGCGGTTTCGTGGCGAACGTTCACCGCGTTCACATCGGCCTTCAGCTCATCGACAAGTAATTTGACCGTTTCGAGAATATCGCGCTCAGGTTCAATCCATTGCCCCGGTACGCAGCCCACGCCTGCGGCAACCATCAGGGGAGTTGTTTTCTCCTCAACCGGTGTTATGTAATCCGCCTTCACCGAAAGCAGCAAACGCATCATGGCAATATCGCCCGCTTTTGCGGCGAGAAAGAACGGCGTGGCTCCCTTAAATTCCGTGTAGTTCATATCGCCCGGGTTGCGGCGCGAAGTTTTGGTAGCCGCTCTTGCGCTCGGATCCTCGCCATGCGCCAGCAGGTGTTTGGCCAGTTCCAGGCTGTCCAGATCCCCCTCCGCAGTCTTGGGCGCGGGATACTGCGATTCCTCGTAGTTGCGGATGCGCACGAGAGCATGCAGCGGCGGCCAGCGAGTGCCGGCCGCGTTCGGGTCGGCGCCCTTGTTCAACAGAAAATCGGCGAGACCAAAATGTCCATTGGCTATGGCGGCGACAAGCATACTGTCCCCCACGGGACTGTTTTTCGCATCGTCCGGCGGAGTACGCCCGTTTACGTCCGCGCCCGCAGCCAGCAGGGCCTCCACCAGGGCGATGTTTCCCGTACGAACCGCAAAGAACAACGCGGTCTCATTCTTGTGCGACAACTTCCGGACATCGGCGCCGGCGGCGAGAAGCGTCTTAACCGCTGCCAGGTGGTCCTCCGACGAAGCCCACATCAGCGCGGTTTGTCCGCTCGTCTCTTCAGTCTCATCCACCTTCACGCCTGCTGCCAGAAGTGCCTTGATTGTGTCGGAATTCCCGCTTCGGGCGGCGGTCAGCAATGGCGTTCCCGTTTCGGGCACGCGAGCCCGTGGATCAGCGCCGGCTTTAAGCAAAGCCTGCGTGATGGCAGGACTGCCGGCGGTAACGGCGAGGGCCAGCGGAGTCACGCCCCAATGGTTCTTCACGTTCACTTTGGCGCCTGCGGCGATTAACGCCTGGACGATGTCGGGCCGATCTCTTTCCACCGCCCAGTGCAGGGCAGTCGTCCCGTCCGGCTCCGGAGCATTGGGATCGCCGTGCTGCTGAAGCTTCTTCTGAACAGTCGCGATATCGCCCGCCTTTACCGCGTCCATAAGCGATTCGACGCCGGAAGATTTCAGCTCGGCCCCGCTCATAAACAGAATTGCGAGCGTAACCGAGGTCCCAACGA
>Ga0206879_1115_pt1 | contig 18112 bp, 20 predicted proteins | sample Alteio_BWOrgCont_5_FD_152897 | JGI IMG/M metagenome (GOLD analysis project Ga0206879, IMG submission 152897) | Enriched cells from forest soil in Barre Woods Harvard Forest LTER site, Petersham, Massachusetts, United States -... | ecosystem: Environmental > Terrestrial > Soil > Temperate forest > O... | reverse complement strand
TTCGGCCTGTCTACCGGCGCATGGGCGGATGAAATTACCGTGGCAGCGGCAGCCAACGTGCAGTACACCTTGGAAGACCTGATGGCGGAATTTACCAGGGAAACCGGTATTGCCGTCAAATCCGTTATCGGTTCCTCGGGAAAATTGACCACCCAGATTGAAAACGGGGCGCCCCTGGATGTGTTTTTGTCCGCGGACATGAAATACCCCAAGAAAGTTTATACGGACGGGTTTTGCGCCCAGGCTCCCAAGGTCTATGCCGATGGTGTACTTGTCCTATGGACGATGAAAAACCTGGATCTTGCCAAAGGCATCAATGTTCTGACGGATCCGGGCGTACAGAAAATCGCCATTGCTGATCCATCGGTCGCGCCCTACGGCCGTGAGGCGGTCAATGCGTTAAAGTTCTACAAGCTGTATGACCAAGTGCAAAAAGAATTGGTTTTGGGCGAAAGCATTTCCCAAGCCAGTCAATTTATTTCCACCGGGGCGGCTGATGCCGGTTTTACGGCGGAGTCCGTGGTCCTGGCACCCAACATGCGGGCACAAGGCAAATGGATTGCGATTGACCCTCAATCCTATAAAGCTATTGCCCAGGGGGTAGTTGTGTTAAAATACGGCGACCAGAATCATTTAAAGCAAGCTCATGCATTTTATGATTTTCTTTTTTCAGCGCCGGCGCAGGCGATTTTCAGGAAGTACGGCTATAATCTACCGTGAATAAATTAAACGGCAAGATCATCGCGGTCCAAACATCCCCGCATATGTCCATGGTTGAAGTGGACGTATGCGGGGATGTGTTTTCTGCCATTGTGCTGGAAACCCCTGCCAGCGCCGCTTATTTAAAAAAAGACCACGGCGTCACCCTGCTGTTTAAAGAAACCGAGGTTTCCATTGCCAAGAATCTGGGTGGCATTATCAGTTTGAGAAACAGGTTCTGGGCCACGGTCAAGTCCGTGGAGAAATCCGCAATCCTGGCCAAAGTTTTCCTTGAATACAAAGGTAAAAGAATTGTCTCCATCATCTCCACCCGCTCGGCAGAGAAACTGCAATTAGCCGACGGTGATATCGTGGAATGGCTGGTTAAGACCAACGAGGTTTCTCTTTCGTCATCCTGAGCGAAGCGAAGGATCTTAAATGGATTATTCTCCTTTTTTTCTGACCTTTCAGCTGGCCATCACCGTGACGGTGATCCTTTTAGTCATCGGACTTCCATTGGCCTATTGGATTTCTTTTTCCAAAAATAAATTTAAGGTTGTCGTTGAGACCCTGGTGAGCATGCCGCTGGTTTTGCCTCCCACGGTGATCGGCTTTTATCTCTTGATTGTCTTTAGCCCCCAGCATTTCCTCGGGCATTTCCTGGAATCGGTATGGGGGGTGAGGGTGGTTTTTAGTTTTACCGGCCTTGTCATTGGTTCCGTGCTTTTTAGCCTGCCCTTTATGGTCAATCCCATTAAGGCGGCCTTACAAAATTTCCCGTCCGGTTTAATGGAAGCATCCTGGGTTCTCGGCAAATCTTCTTTTGAGACTTTTTTCCGGGTGATTTTGCCCAACGTCAAACCTGCCTTGCTCACCGGCATGGTCATGGCTTTTGCCCATACTGTCGGTGAGTTTGGGGTGGTGCTGATGATCGGCGGCAATATCCCCGGTCAAACCAGGGTTGCCTCCATCGCGATTTATAATGAAGTCGAAGCGTTGAACTACGATACCGCGGGGTTTTATGCCCTGGTCCTGGTTGGAATATCCTTTTGTATTTTATTGGCTTTTTATTATTTGAACCGCAAGACACCGAATCTTTATTAGCTGATGATTCAATTACATCTCAAAAAACAAATGCACACACCCCAAGGCCTACAATGGCTTGATGTGGATTTAGCCATTGGGAAGGGAGAGAACGTTTCGGTTTTTGGAGAATCAGGGGCGGGCAAAACCACACTTTTACGCATGTTGGCAGGCCTGACCCGGCCGGATGAAGGACAAATTTGCGTCGACGGAGAGATTTGGTTTGACAGCCGGCGGAAGATCAACCTTCCTGTTCAAAAAAGGCGTGTCGGATTTATATCGCAGGAAAATTCCTTATTTCCTAATATGACGGTGCGCCAAAATCTGGAATATGCCGGCACGGGGTCCAACGTGGATGAATGGCTTGGCCTCATGGGCTTAAAAGGGCTGGCAAGCCAACGGCCGGATAAACTTTCCGGCGGTCAGAAGCAACGGGTGGCCCTGATCCGCGCCCTTGTTCATGAGCCCAGGATTTTATTGATGGATGAACCTTTATCTGATCTGGATGTGACCGCGCGCTTAGGGGTCCAGGATGAGATCGTAAAGGCATATCGGAAAACCGGGCTTGCCACCATCTTGGTCAGCCATGATCTTTCAGAGGTCTTTAAGCTTTCACAAAAAGTTTTTATTCTTGAGCAGGGCAGGGTCATCAAATCCGGCAAGCCTCAGGATGTTTTTGTGAATGCGGATGTGAGCGGAAAATTCAAATTCAGCGGCCAGATCGTCGAAATCCACAAGGATGGAGTTCTGAATATCCTGACACTCGCCATTGGCAATCAGATTGCCAAGGTGGTGGCCTCAGATGAGGAAATTACAGGTTTGGGTGTTGGCAGCCGGGTGATTGTTGCTTCCAAAGCCTTTAACCCCTTGATCTTGAAGGTTTGACCGGCACCCAGACATTTAAAAAGTCCAACCATCGCGATTGTCTCAATACCCACTTGTAACGTTTGCTACATTGTGCTATACTTTCTTTCAGAGAGGAGAAAAAACTATGTTATTGACTATGGACTCCCGTAAAAGGATCCCTTTAGCCAAGATCCTTCCCGACAAAAATGTGACCCTTTTTGATGCCAGGCTAGAAGGTGGCAAGATCATTTTGGAACCCATGCGCGCTGTCCCTGACAGGGAAGCATGGCTTTATAAGAACCCTAAGGCCCTCGATTCCGTTCTGAAAGGCCTCAAAGACTCTGCCAAAGGAAGGATCGGCCTGTATAAGTCCAAAGAGAAAGATTAAAGATGTTTAAGGTTTTAACAACCGAGACCTTTGACGAAGAGCTTGATTTATTGCGTCAACAGAAATCTATGGTTGCAAGAGTCAAGGCCATTGATAAAACTGTTAAACATTTGGCCAATCCAAGGCACCCTGGCCTTCAAACCCATGAGTTTACTTCTTTAAAGGGACCAGGAGGAGAGAAAGTATTTGAAGCATACGCTCAACAGAATACTCCTGCCGCTTACAGGGTCTTTTGGCATTATGGCCCTAACAAAAACGAAATTACAGTCATTGCTTTCACACCTCACCCTTAGAAGCAGCACGCCTGATTGCAGCCTCCCGTTGACATTCTGACAAGCGGCCCTTATAATGCTCTGTCTTATGGAAGTCGCAAACCCTTATATATTTAAAATAAAGCCTTATGTACCGGGAAAACCCATTGATGATGTCAAGCGCGAGCTTGGTTTAAAGAGCGTTATCAAGCTTGCTTCCAATGAAAATCCCTTTCCGCCGTCTCCCAAGGTGTTGAGCGCCATGGCCGCGGCATCCCGGGGGGTCAACCGTTATCCGGACGGCGGCTGCTTTGTTTTGCGCCGCGCGCTTGCGCGCAAGCTTAACGTCGACGATGATCAGCTGATCTTCGGCAACGGTTCGGATGAGCTCATTGTTTTAGCGGTGAAAGCCTTTGCCGCTAAAGGGGATGATATCATCATTGCCAAGCCGTCCTTTTTGATTTATGAGATCGCCTCCATCCTTTCAGGGGCGCGCCTGCATCAGGTTCCCTTGCGGGATTTCCATTATGATCTTGAGGCCATGAAGGCCAAGATCAACGCGCGCACCAGGATCATCTTTATCGGCAATCCTGATAATCCGGCCGGCACCTACGTGAGTCAACGTCAAGTAGAAGATTTTATGCGGGCCGTGCCCAAAAGCACCCTGGTGTTTTTCGACGAGGCTTATTTCGAATACGTGCGGGCCAAAGATTATCCTGACACCATTGCCTTGATGAAAAAATATCCCAATATCATGGTGACCCGGACATTTTCCAAAATGTACGGTTTGGCAGGCCTGCGCATCGGCTATGGCATTGCCAGCCGCCAGGTCATCGACATTTTAAATCGTCTGCGTGAGCCTTTTAACGTTAACAGCATTGCCCAGGCAGCGGCGCTGGCGGTTTTGGGCGATGAGCCTTATTACCGCAACATCGCCAGGGAAATTGAATCCCAGAGGCAATACCTTTACCGGACCTTGCGCGCCATGAATATTCCTTTTGAAGAGAGTTTTACCAATTTTATTTTAATACAAGTGGGCTCTGACAGCACGGCGGTCGCCGACGCGCTTTTGAAAAAAGGTGTGATCGTGCGCGACATGGCGGCTTGGGGATTAAAAAGCCATATCCGTGTTTCCATTGGCAGCCCGTCGGAGAATAAGCGTTTTATTAAAACATTAGGAGAGGTTTTATGATTGTTATTTTACGTCCGGACGCAACAGAATCCAATATTCAACACATCGTGGAGCGCGCCTCCAAGCTTGGCCTCAAGGCCAATATTTCGCGCGGGGTGGAGCGCACGGTGATCGGATTTATCGGGCCGGAAGATGCCTTGCGCGTGATCCCTTTGGAGGTTTTTCCGGGAGTTGATCAGGTTTTGCAGGTGTTGGCCCCGTATCGCCTGGTGTCCCGCGAATTCAAAAAAGAGGACACCATCATCAAGCTGCCGTATAACACCTTTGTGGGCGGCAGCAAAATCGCGGTGATGGCCGGTCCTTGTTCCGTGGAGAGTTATGAAGGCATGCTCTCTATCGCGAAGATGATCAAATCTATGGGAGTGAACATTTTACGCGGCGGTGCTTTTAAACCGCGCACTTCGCCCTATGATTTTCAGGGTTTGGGCGAAGAGGGTTTGAAAATTTTGCAGGCCGTGGGCAAAGAAGTGGGCATTTGCACCATCTCCGAGGTCATGGATACCCGTCAGGTGGATTTATTGGCCAAGTACGTGGATATTTTGCAGATTGGTGCCCGCAATATGCAGAATTTTTCCCTGCTTAAGGAAGTGGGCGTCAGTAAAAAGCCGGTGATGCTCAAGCGCGGCATGAGCGCCACCATCAAGGAGTGGCTGATGTCCGCTGAATATCTTTTGGCCAGCGGCAATTTTGACGTGATGCTTTGCGAGCGCGGCATCCGCACCTTTGAGACCGCCACCCGCAACACGTTGGACATCAATGCCGTGCCCGTGGCCAAGCGGCTGTCGCATTTGCCCGTGGTGGTTGACCCGAGCCATGGCACCGGCTCCTGGGAATATGTGGCGGCAGGCGCCCGCGCCGGTGTGGCCGCAGGTTGTGACGCTTTGATGATCGAAGTGCATGAGAACCCGGAAGAGGCTCTCTCCGATGGAGCGCAGTCCTTGATGCCGGATAAATTCAAAGAATTAATGGCCTCCTGCAAGCGTGTGGCGCAGGCCGTTGACAGGGAGTTTTAACATGTTTAACCGCAAAGAACTTTTCAGAAGGGTGGCCATCGTCGGTGTGGGCTTTATGGGAACCTCCCTGGGGATTGCCATCAAGAAAAAGGGCCTGGCCCGCGAGGTGATCGGTATCGGCCGCCAGGAGACAAGTTTAAGGGAGGCCACGGATCTTGGCGCCATTGATGAAGGGACCATGGATTTTCATAAAGGCATTGTGGGCGCGGATCTCATTATCCTGGCCACACCGGTGAACACCATCCTGGATATGATCGAAGTTTTGGGTAAGGAACATCGCCGCGGGTGTATCATCACGGATTTAGGCAGCACCAAGGGTTCAATCGTGGAGCGCGCGGAAAAAGTGCTGCATCATTCGGTTTTGTTCGTGGGTTCGCATCCTCTGGTCGGTTCTGAAAAGAAGGGGCCGGCCAATGCCAATGCCCAGCTTTATGAAGGGGCTACCTGTGTGATGACCCCGACGGATAAGACCAACCGTCTGGCCCGCGAGAAGATTAAGCAGTTCTGGGTGCAATTAGGCTGCAACGTGAAATTAATGACCCCGCAGGAGCACGATCAGGTCCTGGCCTATATCAGCCATTTGCCGCACCTGGCTGCCTTTGCCATGATGAAGGCTTTACCCGATGATTTTCTGGAGCATGCCACGCAAGGGTTGAAAGACACAACCCGGATCGCGGCCTCAGACCCTCAGGTGTGGAAGGATATTGCCCTTTCCAACCATAAGCCGCTTTTAAAAGCCTTGGATGAAACCGTGAAGATTTTGGCCACCATGCGCAAAGCCATTGTGGGCCGCGACCAGGAAGTCTTGGTGGATATTTTTAAAAATGCCCGCGATAAACGGGAGAAATTGGATAAAAGCCATGCCAGCTGAGACATTTGTTATCACTCTCGATGGACCTGCCGGTGCCGGCAAAAGCACGGTGGCTAAATCCCTGGCCAAGCGTTTAGGCGTCACCTATCTGGATACCGGCGCCATGTACCGGGCGCTCACCCTTAAGGCCTTGCGTTTGAAAATGGACATGAGCGATGAAGAAGCATTGACAACCCTGACCCGCAATACCAAGATCGTTTTCAAGGAAATGCCCGATGGCTCATTAAATGTCACGCTTGATGGGGAAGATGTGTCGGTCGCCATCCGGGCACCCGAGGTTACCAACAATACTTTCTATGTGGCCCGTGTCGCCGGTGTCCGGTCCTTGATGGTGGCCTGGCAGAGGCAGATCGGTCAGGGCCGTTCCATTGTCACCGACGGCCGTGACCAGGGCACCGTGGTGTTTAAGGACGCGCGCTATAAATTTTACGTGGATGCCGATGTGGAAGAGCGCGCCGGGCGCCGCTACAGGGAATTGATCGCGGCAGGCAAGACCGTGACACTGGATCAGGTGCGCACGGACATGCTGGAGCGTGACCAAAAAGATTTCAACCGGGTTGTCAGCCCTTTGAAAAAAGCGCCGGATGCCATTACCGTTGATTCCACGGGCCTTACCGTTGAGGGCACCGTTGATAAAATCATGAAATTGATCCAACTTTAATCTTGGACCGTTTCCGGATAACTCTTTTAGTATCAGTATGTTCTGATGGAAGTGTCCCCGTTTGATCAAACAGATGAATAATATCCGTAATTTTTCCATTATAGCCCACATTGACCACGGCAAGTCAACGCTGGCGGACCGCTTTTTGCTTTTTGCCGGTGCCATCGACGAGCGTAAATTCAAAAATCAAATGCTCGATGACATGGACCTGGAGCGCGAGCGCGGCATTACCATCAAGGCCTCAGCCGTGCGTCTTAACTATAAAGCCAAGGACGGCCAGGAATACATTTTTAATCTCATCGATACGCCCGGCCACGTGGATTTTTCCTACGAGGTTGAGAAATCCCTGCGGGCCTGCGAAGGCGCGTTGCTTCTTATCGACGTCACCCAGGGCGTTGAGTCCCAGACCATTGCCAACTATTATCTGGCCATTGACAGCAATCTTGAAATCCTTCCGGTGATCAATAAAATTGATATCGCCAACGCGGATATCGACGAGGCCAAACGCCAGTTTGTCGAAATTCTCAAGTTCAAGGCAGATGACATTCAGCTGGTTTCGGCCAAGGAAGGTATTAATATCGACGGGCTCTTTGAAAAAATTGTCAAATTTATCCCGCCGCCCGATGGCGATGTTCAAGCGCCCTTGAAAGCCCTGATTTTTGACATGAAGTACGATATCTATAAGGGCATTATTATTTACATCCGTGTTTTCGACGGGACAGTCAAGCCCGGCGTGCGCGTGCGTTTTATGAATGTGGGCAAGGAGTTCGACATCCAGGAAGTAGGCACCTGCGCGCCCGCCATTCAGGCAGGCAAGAATCTCTCCGCCGGAGAAGTCGGCTATATCACCTGCAATTTGCACGATCCTAAGGAAATACGCGTGGGGGACACGGTCACAGAACTGGCTCGCCCCACCGCCCATGCGTTGGAAGGGTATCGCCAGCTTAAACCCCTGGTGTTCTGTGGTGTTTATCCGGTCAATGCCGGTGATTACGCGCCTTTGCGCGAGGCCATTGATAAATTGCGTTTATCTGACCCCAGCCTTGTGTACGAGCATGAAACTTCCCAATCCTTTGGCTATGGTTTTCGCTGTGGTTTCTTGGGGCTTTTACACATGGAGATCGTGCAGGAGCGCTTAGAGCGTGAATATGATTTGAATTTGATCCTAACCACACCGAATGTTGGTTACAAAATTATCAAACGTGACGGTTCGGTGATGGAATTAGAAAATCCGTCGGATTTGCCCAATGGTTCTGACATTGCCCGGATGGAGGAGCCGATCCTGGCTGTTTCCATTTTTACCCCTGTGACCTATATGGACGCCGTGATGGAGCTGTCTAAAAAGAAACGCGGTATTTTCCAGAAAAGCGAATTCATCGGGGACCGCATGAAAATCCTTTTTGACATTCCGCTTTCCGAAGTCATTGTGGATTTTAATGACCAGATCAAGTCCGCCACCCGCGGCTACGGTTCCATTGATTATGACTTCAAGGATTATCAGCCGGCGGCCATCACCCGTCTGGACATCCTGATCAACGACGATCCGTGTGACGCATTTTCCTGCATGGTGCATAAGGACCGGGCCTATGATAAAGGTTTGGGGCTGGTCACTAAGCTCAAAGAGTTAATCCCCCAGCAATTATTCGAGGTGCGCATTCAAGCCCAGGCTGATGGGAGGATTATTTCTTCGGCGCGGGTTAAAGCTGCCGGCAAGAACGTCACGGCCAAGTGTTATGGCGGTGATATCTCCCGTAAGCGTAAATTGTGGGAAAAGCAAAAAGAAGGCAAGAAAAAGCTCAAGCAAATCGGCAGGGTTGAAGTGCCGCAAGAAGCGTTTTTAGCCGCGTTGAAAATTTAGGAAAGGATGAACATGCCTGAAAATAACAAACCAAAATCAGTTATCCGTGAATGGGTGGAATCCATTCTCATTGCCTTTGTTTTAGCCATGGTGATCCGCAGCTATTTTATCCAGCCTTTCAAGATCCCCAGCGGTTCCATGCGCATGACGCTCATTGAGGGGGATCATCTCTTCGTCGACAAATGGACTTACGGCCCGCAGCTTTTGCCGCCCTTGTTTTGGGATATCGGGTTAAAGGACGGTCAGCCCATGCTGTCTTTACGCTGGCCGGATGCCTTATTACCCTATACCAAGATGCGCATGCCGGGGTTTCGCAAGCCTCAGCGCGGGGACATCGTGGTCTTTGTGTACCCGATTGACCCTACCAAGGATTTTATCAAGCGGCTGATTGCCGTGGGTGGTGAAACGGTCGAGGTCAGGGACGGCTCCATTTACATCAACGGCCAGCTCGTTACTGATCCGCGCATCAAAAAAACGTACTATTACAATCGCGGGGATTACGGCGGCGAGGGCCAGGTGGTGCACGTTCCGCCGGGTTATGATTTCGTGATGGGCGATAACAGCGGCTCCAGCTACGACAGCCGTTACTGGGGTTTTGTACCGGAGTCGAGCATTGTCGGCAAAGCCGATATCATTTTCTGGCCCCTGGACCGTATCCGGATCCTTCAATGAAAAATTTTATGTCATTCCCGCGAAAGCGGGAATCCAGATGGGCATTAATTTTTTTTTTCATTGCCGGGTGTCAAACAGCGCCGTCAAAATCTAAATCAAGCCAAGCAGAGACTATTTCAGGAATGACAGCCGTGGCCCAGGGCCTGACGAATAAACCCCTGACTGAAGATCAATTAAAACAGGTAGCACAGCAGGTGCAGAATGATCCCCAGGCCCAGTCTGCTTTGCAGGAGATCAACGGGGCATTGTCGCCGGAGCATACAGTTAAGTACTGCCCCGAAGACGGCGTTCGCTACAGCGCTGACATGATCTGGTGCCCGGATCATAAGATGAAACTCGAATGGGTAGAATGACCATCCGACCCCCGGGAGGTCGGATGGTTTCTTAATTATGGCTCTTACATTCGCCAATAAAGTCACCGTCGGCCGCATCCTCATCGTTCCCTTTTTCATCGCCACGGTCATGTACATTTCGCCCCAGCATCAATATTTGCGCTGGGCAGCCCTGGGGCTTTTCATGGCCGCCGTGATTTCAGATATCATCGACGGTTACATTGCCCGCACCCGGGGACAGAAGACCAAGGCCGGCGCTATCCTGGATCCTTTGGCGGATAAAATGCTGTTGATCAGCGCCTTTATCTGCCTCTATATCCGGCGGGAGAATTTCGCGGCCATTCATTTTCCCCTGTGGTTTGTGGTGGCCATTATCAGCCGCGACGTGATTTTATTGTTGGGCTCCATGATCATCCGGCTGACCACGGGCAAACTGGAGATCGAAGCCAATCGATCCGGCAAATTCACGGCATTTTTGCAGATTGTCTGCGTGCTGGGAGTTTTGCTGCAGCTGGCCTTTACACGGTATCTATGGTACGTGGCTGTGGTGGCCACGTTTTTTTCAGGGGTGATCTACATCAAGGAAGGGATCAAAGCGCTCAATGAATCTACTTAACCTGTTCATTGGTGTTGTACTGGCCTATTTGATCGGCTCCATTCCCGTGGCTTATATTTTCGGCCGCGTGCTTAAAAATTTGGATATCCGCGAGCACGGCTCAGGCAATATGGGTGCGACCAATGCTTTTCGGGTTTTGGGGCGGGGGCCGGGCACGCTCGTTCTGATTCTCGATATTATCAAAGGGATTATCCCCGTGACCGTGGTGGCTAATCTTTTGGGCCTGGGGGATTCGTTATCCCTGGTCATTCTCTCCGTGGCCGCGGTCTCAGGGCATAATTGGACGGTATTTTTAAATTTTAAGGGCGGCAAGGGCATGGCCACCAGCCTGGGTGTTTTGATCGGGCTTGCCATTCAATTGCCCGGCTTAAGGATCATTTTGGGGTTATCCACCCTTATTTGGCTGGTGCTTTTTTTGGCGTTAGGGTATGTATCTCTGGCTTCCATCAGTGCTGCCATTGCTTTGCCGGTATTAATGGTGGTTTTTGACGCGCCTTTCCCGATGAAGATGATGGCCATGGTGCTCTGTGTTTTCATTGTTTTGCGCCACAGTTCCAATATCAAACGCCTTATCAAAGGCCAGGAAAACCGCGTTTCCTTGCCCTTCCGTAAGCGCTCCAACTAATCCCCTTTAAGAACTTAATTTTTCTAAAACTTTTGGAAAATTAAGGCTTTACGAAAATTCTCCGTCGCTGAATCCCACAGAAAGCGTTTTCTCCGAAACCGCCCCGGCTGCCTTGTTTTGCCTTCTTGGCGTGCTACACTTCCATTAGAAGTTACTAAGAAAGGATTAAGGGAGCCATATGCGCGACATATTACATAAAACCACAGGAATTTTGCAGGGCAGAGGCAAGGTGGTCACCCTGCGCGAGCACGCCGAAGAAAAGGAATGCACCACGGACGTTCGCAAAAACTTCATCTATCTGGCTTCCGAAGTCCAGGGGGAAGAAAAGCAATCCGTGCCGCAGGTGCATATCAAGAAGTCTTTTGACAGCGTCAGCCGTGATGAAAAATTTTGCTTCCGTGTAAAGGGATTCTTTTACGTGAACCATAGCCGTCGTCTCATGAAGGTCGACTACTGCCACACGTTGAGGATCAAATTACACTGGAATTCGATTTCGTCTACTCCCAAGAAGACGGTGACAATGGCCTAGGAACCGTGTCACGTAAAAACCTCCACATAACCCGGTTATGAGAAACTCATAACCGGGTTATGTGGAGGTTTTTTTATCTCTTTTTGTCCGTCACCCAGAATTCCAGATAACGGCCCAGCATCAGGCGGGTTTGGGCATGCAGGGCAGGCAGGGCGCTGAAGATCACCAGGATCAACGGCACCATGAGCCATTCCACGGCATGCACGACTTTCAGCAGCCAGCGGTGCCGGGTTTTGGTTTTGGGCAGCATGGCCAAAGAGAGCACGATGGTGATGCACACCGCCAAAAACCCTAAGGTAAAGATGGTATTGCGGATATCCGGCACATTGTAATACACCACCGACTCAGCGAATTCCCGCCGGGCAAAAATAATGGGGAACCAGCCGATCACCGAGAGCAAAAAGCCCGATGTGGCCCAGGACAGATGGCCTTCGAAAAGTTTAAAGCCAAGCCTCAGCCGGTCGTAGAGGGGGATTTGTTTGGATTTTAAAAAAGCTCGCATCACAATCGGAAAATTTTCTACACCCCAGGCCCAGCGCTGTTTTTGTTTGTACACGCTTTGGAAGGTTTGCAGCCAGCTCTCCGCTGAGGCCACATCCATGGACACGGTGACATACATGGGGATCACCTGGTATTTCCCGTCGTAGTGAATATACGCTTTCCAGAAAATGGCGGAATCATCCGAGATCATGTCCACCGGCCAATAATCCACCTCGACTAAAGCCTTGAAGCTCATGCTATGCGAAGAGAAGGTGACCAATTTTTCAGGATTGGTGGCTTCAATCAGCTGATAGAACGACGAGCCGCTTTCCACGACCCTGGCAAAGCCCGGCACCTGCCAGATATTGTTATGATACACAGGGATAGGCTGGAAGCTGGCGCGCTGGCGCTGGGGCGAAACCATGAAGTGATAGGTCAGGCACGCGAAATAATGGGGACTCACCACGGTGTCGGCATCGAAACAGGAAACGATCACGTTTTCAAAAGGAATGCCACGGGCTTTGAAGAATTCCGCGGAGTGCCTGGCAGCCCAGGTGGTGTTGGCCCCTTTGACCCTGGCCTCGCCTTCGATAGCCGCGGGATGGACAAAGGTGATACAGTCCAAAAAGGCATTTTTGTATTTTTTCTCCAGCCTAAAAACAGCTTCCTGGATTTCAGGCTTGGCGCGCTCTTCCAGTGCAAAGACCACCACCATCTGTTTGGGATGAAAATGCTGACGGGCGATGGCCTCAACAGCCGGCTCAATAATATCGCGGTCTTCCTTGATCACAGGGAAGATCACCAAATGATAAATGTCGCGGGATTTGGGCGGCAGGGATTTTGAGGCCTTAAGTTCTTCTAATTGCCGCCGGTAAATCTTTGAGGAAATCCGCTGGGGCCATTGGGAACCGGCTCTGGGAGGGGTTTTGACCCGGGAAAAATCCAGTTCATCAATTTCTTTGAGGCGTTTCATCCAATCTGTTTTGTTTTCAATCCCCAATTGTATCGTGGAGAGCACCATGAAAAAGGTGGAGTACAAAACCCGCATGATCCAGGACAGATAGAAAGCCACCATGATCACAGCCGCGGCAAAAGGCAGGAACATGGACAGCAGAACCAATCCCAGCAATACCGTCCAGCTGCAAGCGCCGGGCAGGATCTCCAGGAAGCGCTGCAGCCTGGCTTGCCTTCCCTTTAAATTTTCTTTGGAATAGTTAAATTTCATGATTTATTGGCATCCTTTTTAAATCTCAAGGCATCAGGGATCGGGATATTGAGCATGGGATGATACGGCAGGATCTGGGCCGCGCACAAATGGCCTGATGTTTCATCCAGAAAGAACAGTTTCCCGTTCCTCTCCTCAAAATACATGTCCGTCGACGGATTAGCCCTGGCGATATTATAGGTTTGGGCTGTTCCAAAATCTTCTTCAGGAAAAAGGCGGATCCATCGGCCTTCATGCAGGAGCAGATCGTTTTTATCATTGATCAAAAAACGCTGAGGCAGATTGGAAGCGAAAGGCTTCAGATGAACGGCCTCTTGAGAGTAGATGGCCTTGTCCTTGATGCTGATGCGGTAGATGTGTTGAGGGTAAACGGCATAAATATTTTCATCGTTTGAATTATCCAGGCTGACGCGGCTTGGGATCTCAGGGAAAAGATCACTGATGTCTTCGATGAGGGGCGGATTTTCTCTTAAATTAACCCACAGAAATTTCGGTTTATCATTGATATTGGCTTGCAGCAGGATAAAGGGATTTTGGGGCGCGTGAAAGAGCCGCACCAGGCGGCCTTGGGCATAAATGGAATTTGGGGAGAACAAAGGGATGGTTTCAAAAGTGATATCCTGGTTGAAATTTTCCTGAAGCCCTAAGGTGGTGTGAAAAATATCAATATCTTTAAGCACGGAATTGGTGGCGATGAGAATATCATCGTCCGCGAAGAAAATATTTTGATACGCTTTGGAAGAAATGGTCTTGATGGGCCATTCTTCGGGGATCAGCAGGATGTTGGCCAGTACCGTGGCTTCTTTGCCTACAATCGGGATATTCCTTTCCCAGTCTTGATAGCCGCTTGATTCAACGCGGATAAAATGATCCCCGGGAATAAGGTCCCTGATGACCAGCGGGGTTTTTTGACGCTCCAGATGGCCGTCAATATAGACCGTGGCATCCGGAGGGTTAGTGTCCACATAGACCAGGCCGGTTTTGACCAGTTGAAAGTTCCGGGAACTGATGACAAATCCCAGCATCCTGGCCACGATCAAAGGGCAGAGGATCAGGTAGATCAGGGCAAAAATATAGAAAATGATCTTTCGAAGCAGCAACATCTTAACTCTCTGTTAGTTTTTATGCGTATGGGGTTATAAAGTCGTAACATTTTAGCATAATCATCGGTTTTTGCTTTGAATTCTGGCATTTATAAAGTTAGAATGAAACGGTGAAAAAGTACCTAATGATAAGTATTTTATCTATTAACTTTGCCTGCGCTGCCCTGGCCCAGGAGAATATCAGGCATGTTTTTATCCGTCTTTCATTGAAAGATGCCCTGGAAAGCGCGCAGGGCCTCAATTTCCAGGTGATGATGGCCAACGCGCGGCTTGAGCAGGCCATCGCGCGGATTGCCGAGGCCCAATCAGATTTACTTCCCCATCTCGACGGTACGGTTAGCGGCGGACGGCAAACCACGGATTTGCGCGCTGAAGGCTTTCAATTCCCGGGCTTTGGCCCGCACGTGGGGCCATACAATAACTTCGATGCCAGGGGGCGGGTAACTATAGATCTTTTTGACCCTTCGGCATTCGAAAGATTCCAGGCCGCCAAAAAGGGCGAGAATCTTTCCCATGCCCAATTGGAAAAAACCCGCGAAGATGTTTTGGCCCTGGTGGCCGACCTCTTCGAAGACGCAGAGCGTAAACACCAGACCGCCCTGCTTTATAAAACCCTGCTGGACCGCGATCAGATGGCCTATGAAATCAGCGAAGACGGCTACGATCAAGGTACCTCGACACTGCTTGATTCCAGCAAATACAAATCCGATCTGGATCAAACCAAATATTTATACGCCCAGGCCAAACAGCAGGCTGATGATGCCCGTCTGGATTTGGAAGCGGCTTTGCAATTGCCTCTGGGAGAGGTGCTGGAATTTGTCGAGGATAAGGATTTTCTTAAACTCTTGCAAAACAACGCCGCCGTGAATTTCAATAATGCCTCTAACGCGGATATGGAATTAGCTTCATCTCAACTGGCATCAAACCAGGCTGACCGCAAGACCGCGCTGGCGGATTTTTTGCCCAAGGTCTCGGGTAGCGCGGATTATGGCCGTCTGGGTGAGTCTCCGGACCATGGCAGCAACACTTACGACGTTGGCTTATCGGTCTCCGTGCCGCTTTGGGAAGGCGGGGAGCAACAAGCCAAACTCAAAGAGGTCAACGGCCAGATCAAGGAAGATCAGTTCAACGTGCTGGATACCGCCCAACAGGAGCAGGTTAATATCGTCAAGGCCCGCAATGCCATTATGGAGGCGCAAGATTTGAAACGGGCGACAGAGCAGTCGCGCCAAACTTTTCAGAGGGCAATGCTCATTGCCTTGCATGCCAATGAAATCGGCGCGGGCAGCAGTTTGCAGGTGATGCAGGCCAAGGCGGATTTAGCCGCGGCGGAAGATCAGTACAACGAAGCGGAAGCTTCCTGGGTGATGGCCCACATTGATTTGCTTCACGCCGAGGGGCGATTAAGGGACTTGATCAAGCAAGGAGAGTAAGTTGCGAATTTTGACCGGAATATGCATCGTGTTATGGTTGGCCGGCTGTACGCAGTCAAAAGACATCCAGAACATGACTTTTTCAGGCACCATGGAGATGACTGAGCACGTGTTGGGGGCCAAGGCGGCCGGCCGCCTGACAACGCTGAATGTCGACGAAGGGGATTTGGTCAAGCAAGGCCAGCTTCTGGCTACTTTCGACAGATTTGAACAAACCAAGAAAGATTATGCCCGTGACCAGGTCTTGTTTCAAAACGGCGGCTTTAATCAACAGGCCCTGGAAGACGCGAATCTGGCCATGCAGGATCAGGAAGTGATCGCCCCCATCGACGGGGTGGTGCTGGTCAAAAGTGCTGAGACCGGCGAGATTATTCCCCAAGGCGGCGGGGTGGTGGTGATCGGCGATCTCAAAGACCAATGGGTCAAGGTGTATGTTTCTGAAGGCCTGGTGCATCAGTTGAGTATCGGTCGCAACGCTGCCGTCCTGGTCGACGGCAGCAGTCAGGCGTATAAAGGCCACGTGACTTTTATATCCGATAAGGCTGAGTTCACCCCGCGCAACGTGCAGACCCCTGATGAGCGCGTCACCCAGACCATTGCCGTTAAAATCACCGTCGATAACCCGGATGCCAATCTGCATGCCGGTGTCGCTGCCGACGTGAGGTTTCAATAAGACCTGTAAAGATCCGGGATCTGTACAGGTCTCCTTCAAATTATGTCTAATGTTGCCATCAGCGCGGATAAACTGACCAGGCGGTTCGGGAAATTCACGGCGGTCGACGGGATTTCCTTTGAGCTTCCCTACGGTTCCATCTTCGGATTTTTGGGCGCCAATGGCGCGGGGAAAAGCACGACCATCCGTATGCTCTGCGGCATCCTTGAACCTACCAGCGGTACAGGCAAGGTGGGCGGTTTTGACGTGGCCACCCAGCCGGAAGAGATCAAGGATGTGATCGGCTATGTCTCCCAGCGTTTTAGCCTGTATTCGGATCTCACGGTTTTTGAGAACTTGAACTTTTACGGCCAGATTTATGGTCTGAGCGGTACAGCGCTTAATGGGCGTATTCAGCAGGTTTTGGCCTTGACCGGTCTTGACCATTATCGCCAGCGGCTTTCGGGTGAACTTTCCGGCGGGTGGAAACAAAAGCTCGCCATTGCCAACGCGATCCTGCACGAGCCCAAAATTATTTTTTTGGATGAACCTACCGCCGGCCTTGATCCCCTGGCCCGGCGCTCCATTTGGGAGTTGCTCTATCAATTGGCGGACAAAGGCACCTCCTTGTTTGTGACCACTCATTACATGGAAGAAGCGGAGCGCTGCAATACCATTGCTTTTATCAGCAACGGTAAAATCCTTAAGATCGGCCATCCGGCCGAATTACGCGGCCATCTCGACGGCCGGATTTTGGAGGTGGCGTGCCAGCCGTTGATGAAAGCCTCGCGTATTTTCTTGAACCTGGAAGGCGTGCGCGGGGTGACCGTGTACGGCACTACCTTGAATTTAAACGTGGTGGACCAAAAATCCGTTGAACAACGGGTGGAGGCGGCGGCCGCCCGTGAAGGGGTGAAGATCAGTTCTATCAGACCCATCGCGGCTTCCTTGGAAGATGTCTTTTCGGAATTAGATTCAGGAAAATCAGATGCGTAGCATTTGGGCCATTGCCTATAAGGAATTCATTCACGTTGCCCGCGACCGGCGCACCCTGGGGCTTTTGGTCATGATGCCCATGATGCAGTTGATGATCTATGGCTACGGCATCAATACCGACGTCAAGCATCTGCCCACCTACGTGTATGACCAGGACCGCACGTATTTAAGCCGCCGGCTGGTTGATGCCTTTACCCAAAGCGAGTATTTTACGGTCAAGGTGCAAGCCACCTCTCTGCGGGAAATTTACAAAGCTTTGGATACGGGGCGGGCGCAGTCTGCTTTAATTATTCCGCCCCAATTTACCGGCGATCTATTAAAGAAAAAAGGCGCTCAGGTGCAGCTGCTTATCGACGGTACGGATTCCACACCGGCCACGGTGGCCCTCAATTCCAGCCAGGCGCTGATCAATGCCTTTATACAAACCCAGGGGCTGATCCCGGTGCAGGTGCTGCCCATCGATTTTCGTCCCAGGCTTTGGTATAACCCGGATTTAAAAAGCACGTATTTCATGCTGCCGGGCTTGATCGGTCTGGTTTTGCAATTTCTGGTGCCCATGATCACGGCCACGGCCATTGTGCGCGAAA
>Ga0206879_1100_pt1 | contig 18117 bp, 16 predicted proteins | sample Alteio_BWOrgCont_5_FD_152897 | JGI IMG/M metagenome (GOLD analysis project Ga0206879, IMG submission 152897) | Enriched cells from forest soil in Barre Woods Harvard Forest LTER site, Petersham, Massachusetts, United States -... | ecosystem: Environmental > Terrestrial > Soil > Temperate forest > O... | reverse complement strand
ATATTTTTATCTGGGTCCAGAGACAAAAAGTCCTAAGGCATTTGAAGGCCACGCCGTCAAATATTATTATATTTCTCCCTTCACGGATCTGGACAATACGCTCGATTTCAGGATCCGGGTGCCGGATGAGCGGCTTAACATCACCATTGATACGCTCAAAAAAGGGGAAAAGTTCTTTTGGTCGTCCATGACTGGTCCGCGAAAGAGTCTTACAACCGCGAATCTTTTCTGGTATACGGTCAAATATCCCCTGGTGACCCTTAAGGTCATTTTTTTGATTCACTGGCATGCGGCCATCCTGCATTATTTCAAGCGGGTGCCTCATCATGCCAAGGAAGCCAATCCTCAAATGCAGAAGGAGGTTCAGCGTGCCTGGATCAAGAATGGTTAAGAAGCAACCGGCATCTCAAACAGACGCGTTTAAAAATTACCACAGGACACTCTGCGAGAAGATCATTGACGGGGTGTTTACACCTTTAAAACTCGGGCAGTTGACCATTGAATGGCCTCCGGCCACGCGCAGGGTCTACGGGCGCGAGCCTGAAGGCATTGCCGCTGAGATCCTCGTGCGCGACCATGATTTTTTTCGCAAATGCATTCTCTACGGCGACGTGGGGTTCGGAGAAGCCTATGTGGATGGGGATTGGGACACGCCGGATTTGGCCCGGGTCATTGAATGGATGATTTTAAACGTTGAGCATCATCCCACCTTGATGGCGGATGAAGCCAAAAACAGCCAAGTCAACTGGTTCAGGCTTTTTAATACCATCCTGCATCAGTTGCGGGATAATACTATCCTCGGCAGCCGCAAAAATATTTCGGCCCATTACGATCTGGGCAATGATTTTTTCAGAACTTTCTTGGATCCTTCCATGGCTTACTCCTCAGCGTATTTTACCGATGACAAGCAAAGTCTGCGGGAGGGACAGGAAGCCAAATTTGATATCTGGTGTAAAAAGTTAAGGCTTAAAGCTGACGATCGTGTGCTTGAGATCGGGTGCGGCTGGGGCGGTTTTGCCGTCTATGCCGCCCGTCATTACGGCTGCCACCTGACCTGCATCACTATTTCGCAGGAGCAGTTTGATTACTGCCGGCAGCTTATTCAACGGGAGGGCCTGCAGGATAAGATCAATCTGCAATTTGTCGACTACCGTCATGTCACGGGGCTGTACGACAAGATCATCTCCATCGAGATGATCGAGGCCGTTGGCCATAAATTCCTGCCGGTGTATTTTAAGCAGATCCATCATCTTTTAAAACGTGATGGGGTGGTGGGTTTGCAGATGATCCTTTGCCCGGATCACCGCTACGAGAGCTTCCGCAAGAATGTGGATTTCATTCAAAAGCATATTTTCCCGGGAAGCCTGCTGCCGTCGCTGCACGCCATTCAGCAGGCCATTTACAACAGCGGGATCCTCTGTGTTTTTGATTATGAAGACATCGCCATGAGTTATGCCAGGACCCTCAAGCTTTGGCGCGAGGCCTTTAACCGCAATCATGATAGAGTGATAGCGATGGGCTTCGATGAAGCTTTTATCCGCAAGTGGAATTATTATTTGTCTTACTGCGAAGCGGCATTTTCGATGCGCAATATCGCCGTGGCTCAGGTGGTTTTGGCCAGGCCCAATAATTATCTTTTGGTTTAAACCATGAAAATCCTGCTGACTGTCATTTTGGCCATTGGCTTCTCAACCATCGCGCGTGCCCAGGGGGACGCCACACAAATAGCCTCCCAGGACAAGCTCATCCGTGATGTCCTGGATTTGGGCGGGATAAAAAAAGAATGCGATAGCCTGCCGGAAGTTTTCATATCGAGCATGGTCTCCGGTTGTACAGCCAAGAGCGCGTCACAGCTTTGTTCCCTCATGAAGCAGGCGGCCGAAGATTCTTTCAAATCCCAAGATTTTTACGCTTCTGTCTTTGACGCACTGGAATTGAATTTCGACAATCAAAAATTAAACGCCATACTGCGATTTTTTCAATCCCCGCTTTCCAGGAAGGTGACGCAGGAATCCCTGGAAGCAGAGTCCCCGGAGAATATGGAAAAGAAGGCTGCTTTTGCCAAGGAGCTTTTGGCCAATCCTCCCTCGCAAGCCGGGGAAGCCCTCTTTGAACGCAACGATAAGGCTACCGGCACGACCGACCTGGCCGTGTCCATCAGTACCCTGATCGCCCTGCAAATGTATGATGCTTTTAAAAAATCCACTTCCCAAAAATCCCAGGACGATTCTCAGGCCAAGCTGGAGATGGAGATGCAGTTAAGCGCTCAACTGCGCGGGCCCATGAAGGAAGCCTCACGGCTCTCTTTTTTTTATGATGCCAGGGATTTGACCGACGATGAGATCAATCAGGAAGTCACCTTTGAAGAAAGCGATACCGGCCGCTGGTTTACCAAGATCACCAATGAAGCCTTGATGGACGCTATGAAACAGGCGGGCGCCAAGATGGCCCAGAAATTGGTGGTGCTGGCAAAAAAACAGGCCCAGAGCCTGGAGGATGAGTTTAAGTCATTTTCCGACGAGCAATTATATCAACAAGTTCAGCATTTTTTGGACAGCTATTCCGGCAGGCCCCAGCCTTTGCAAAATGCGGCCCTGCGGCTCTCTGTACTTTTGAAACGTTCGCCGGATTTTCCTAAGACCTACATTGCTTTAGCCAGGCTGGTTCTGATTTCAGGGCATATCTACGGGAATGAGTATAATCCCAAGGCCTTGCAAGCTGCTTTAATGTACATTGACAAAGCCATTGCCATGGATCATACTTCCGCGGTTGCGTATCGCCTGGCAGGGTATATCCAGATGGACGCCGTTCATTTGGATAAAGCCAAGGAGATGCTGCAAAAGGCCAAGGAATTAAGCCCGGGCGCCATGAATAACGATCTTCTGGAAGCATCCATTGCAGAACGCGAAGAACGTTACACCGATGCCCTGGCCCTGGACGAAACAGCCCTGGGCAAGGCCAAAACCAAGCGTGATCAGGAGAGGGTTTATGACAATTTGGTGGAGGATTACAAACAAACCGGGCAAAAGGATAAGGCCAAGGAAATATTCCTCAAAATCATTGAACTTATGCCGGACAGAGCTTGGCCTAAAAGTAATTTTGCGGAATATTTAAATTATCTCGGCGAATGGGACGAGGCCATTGATTGGGCCCAAAAAGCCCTGGCCCAGATGAATTATGGAGCAGCTCATCGCGCGTTGGCTGATGCGTATTACCGTAAAGGTTATGACCTGTACTGGGTCAAACACAAATACAATGAGGGCGGCCCTTATTTTGAGAAAGCCTATGCCGAGAAGCCGGATATCAAAGGGCTTAATTACAGTTTAGCGGATTATTACCGCTCCATTAACCGTCTGAAAGACGCGGTGGATGCTTACCGTCGGGAATTGGATAATGACCCCGGCAATCAAAACGCCCAGCAGGAGCTTGACAGGACGCTGGCGGCCATGGGGCAGGGAAAATAATTTAAAAAAGGAGAACGCGATGACTGAAGAAAAAAAAGAAGGAAGCAGCTGTTCGTCCGGTGGTTGCGGATGTTGTAAAGGCGCCAAATTGTTATTCGGCCTTTTGCTTGGGGCTTTTATTTTTGCCTCTGGCATGTGGTTTGCCAAAGCTCATTGCCATATGGGTGGATACGGCTATTGTCCCTTTAGCGGTAACCTGGCTAAATAATCAACGCTTGGCAGGTTCGATGTGCACCAGCACGTCCGCAATGCCGAGGGTCGAGTTCATCAGGGCGTCCTTGACCGCGTGGCTGATATCATGCGCCTGATGCACGGGCATGGCGCCATTGACCTCGACGTGGATGTCCACGAATAAATTCAGCCCGCTTTTGCGCACGCGGCATTTTTCTATTGCCGACACACCATTGACCCGTCCTGCGATACTTCGGATGGTTTCCTCTGTTTGGGGGTTGGGTGCGTAGTCCATGATCTCTTGCGCGGCCTCTTTGAGCATCACAATACCGTTAAAAAGAATGATCCCGCTGGCGGCCAGGGCCGCCCAATCATCCGCTTTTTCATAACCCCTGCCCCCGATCAAGGCGATGGATATCCCGATAAAGGCAGCGATAGAGGTCAAGGCGTCCGAGCGGTGATGCCATGCCTCCGTTTTAATCGAGAGGCTGTTGACCGATTCCCCAACGGAGAAAATAAACCTGAACATGAGTTCCTTGATAATAATGACCCCCACCAGGACGATCAAGGTAAAAAATGCCGGGGCCGGGCGGGGGTGCATGAGTTCCATGATGCTTTTGACGGCAATAATGACCGCTGCCAATAGAAGGAACAGGGCGCCACTCATGGCAGCCAAAGATTCAGCCTTGCCATGGCCGTAAGGATGGTTTTCATCCACAGGCAAGGCGCTTATTTTCATGCCGCCTAAAACCACTACCGATGAAAAGATATCCACGATCGACTCTATACCGTCAGCCACCAGGGCATAAGAGTTTCCTAAAACACCGCTCATGATTTTAACAGCAGCCATCAGAACATTAACGCATAGCCCGATGAGCACTGTGCTTACCCCGCGGTCAAAGCGGCTCTGATTGGTTGAATTTGACGCTGGCATGAATTTATACTAAACTATCACCTGTTTTCATGCAAGCGACTAAAGGAGATTTATGAGCAATCAAGTAATTTCATTCGACTATGTGTTGACAGCCAAATCCGGCCAGGTGATTGATGCCTCGGCCAAAGGCAAGCCGTTGGTTTTTATCAGCGGCATCGGCCAGATCATCCCGGGCCTGGAGACCGTTTTGCTTGGGCTTGCGCCTTCAGCAAAAAAAACCGTGACTATTCCAGCCAAGGAAGCTTACGGCCTTCATGACGAAAAATTGATTTATAAGGTGGACCGCTCCAAACTGCCGTCCGCGGATATCAAGATCGGCGACATGTTCGAGGCCGGTGAAGGAGAAAGTTTTACACCGGTGACCATTACAGCCATCAACGGCAATGAGATCACGCTGGACGGCAATCATCCCTTGGCCGGTGAAGATCTGACCTTCGCGGTTGAGATCGTTTCCCGCCGGGATGCCACGGCAGAAGAGCTGGCCCATGGTCATGTGCACGGCGCCGGCGGCTGCCATCATTAAAGGACATTCATGAACATAGCTGTTATCGGCGCCTCGGATAAGCCCGAACGTTTTTCTCACCAAGCTTTGGGGTTATTGAAAGAAAAAGGCCACACCGCTTTTCCCGTGCATCAGCGCCTGAAAATGATCGATGGCATGACGGTTTATCCTTCCATTAAAGACATTCCCCAGCCGATTGATACCGTAAGCATGTACGTGGCCGCGGATATTTCTTCCGGCATTGCCGCGGATATTTTGGGGGTCAAACCCAAACGCATCATTTTTAATCCGGGCGCTGAAAATCCTGATCTGGCCCAACAAGCAAAGGCCCAGGGCATTCAGACCGTGAATAACTGCACCCTGGTGATGCTACGCAGCGGTCAATTCTAAATTATGCTCGTCCTTGCTGGATGGTATGTGGTCCTGGTCCTGGCGCATTATTTTAACCAATGCCCTTTATGGACCGACGAGCTACGTGTTTTAGACAGCATTGTCCGGTTGTCCCCGCAGCAGCTTTTTGCCCGTCCTTTATTAAGTGATCAGGCTTTCCCGCGCCTTTATCTTTGGGTGATTCAGCAATTTTCCAATTGTTTTCATCAGCATTTATTGTCCTTAAGATTTTTTTCTTTAATTTTTATGCTGGCGGCTTTTTTTGTTTGGCTGAAAATCGCGCAAAAAATCCTGGGGCAGGGATGGAAACTGATTTTTTTCGTCGGAGGCTGGTGCGCGTCCATGCCCCTGGTCTATCACGCGGCGGAATTAAAGCCTTACAGCATGGATGTTTTGGCCTGCGGTTTGATTGTCGAGTATTTATTGGAAGGTAGAAAAAGTAGTGACAGGCACGACTTTTTTTATAAAAGTCGTGCCTGTCACTACTTTTTATCCGACCTCCCGGAGGGCGGATGGTTTTTCCTGCCGTTTTTGGGATTATGGTCTTATCCCGCCGTATTTTTGCTCTTATTGCCGCTTTTTAATTTGCGGGGCAGAAAACTTTACTGTTATTTAGGCGGTTATATTTTGGTTTTAGGTTTGCTTTATTTTTTTGACTACCGTGTCAGCGCCCATGAGCTGATGCAAATATTCTGGCACGACTATTTCATCTCGTTGGATTCTTTGCGTCATTTTCTGGATTCTTTCGGTAAGGGACTCAACAATCTTGTTGGCAGACGTTTGGCGGAAAATCCCCATTGGGTGAAGGGACCTTCGCGCGTTTTGTTTGGCATGGGGTTGATTTATATGTTGATGGTGTTCTGGAATGATTTTAAGAAGGATAAGATGACTTTACGTTCAATCGTTCCCATTGCTTTTGCGATGTTTTTTCTTCAATTGCTTTTGGCCATACTGCGCGTGTATCCTTTCGCCGTGCCGCGGATGTCTTTATTTTTTACACCGCTGATGTTGATGATGACCATCCTGGCCATCGAAGAACTGTGCCGGCGCATCAAGCCCATCGGCATTCTCTTGCGGATCGCTTTTGCCGGGTATTTGGTTTTCATTTCCGCGGGCATCACCTGGGATGTTTTCATTAATAAGGACCTGGGAGCAGAGGCGCCTATTTTCAGCCACAGTACAAAAATAGTAATTTAGTGGGAATGTGCTATACTTTTGATAATTTTACGTAATTTTTATCTGATTCACATAATTTTGGGTTAAAAGAGGTAATCATGCGCGCAGCCGTTATAGATGTCGGGTCCTCATCCATCAAGCTTTTGATCGCGGAAAGCCACGGGGAGGACATCAAAATCATTGAATCCTTGAAAAATGTCATTCCTTTGGGCAAGCACGTGTTCCTCAAAGGCCGTCTTCCTTTGAGCATTATCAATCAAACAGCCGCCGTTCTGCAGAAATATAAGGAAACCCTCAAGGAGTATGACGTGGAAAACGTTACGGTGATCGCCACCACTGCCGTGCGCGAATCCCGCAACCGCGACATCTTCCTGGATACCGTGCTGCGCAAAACCGGCTTTAAGATCGACGTCCTGAATACCGGTGACGTGGTTTACTACATTGATTACTTTTTAAGCCATAAACTCAAAAAAACCTATCCCATCGATAAGAAAAATCTTTTGATCGCCGAGCTTGGGGCAGGCTCCCTGGATATTTCCGTCATGGAAAAGGGCTTGACCCTCATGAATATCGGTTTTCCCATCGGGACTTTACGCCTCTCGCAATTCATGGAAACCCTGGACGGTTCCTTGCAGGAAGTGCACGAGGCCACCCAGGAGTATATCGAAAATGAGGTTTTTTCCCTGACGAAAAATAATAACGTCTTTAATATCGACGATATTATCCTCATCGACGAAAACTATTCGGTTTACATCCAGAATATGCTGCCCAATAAACGCCGGGATTCGGATTTTTTTAAATTCAAGGCTACCGAAGCCGAGGAATTATTGACCCGCCTGAGGCAGATGAACGTTGAGCAAATCGCCAATACCTACAACGTGCCGGCGGAAATAGCCTCAACCATCACGGGGTTTGCCATCATCCTTAACACCCTTTTTAAGCTCAACAAGAATGAGTACGTCTATATCCTGGAGGCCTCCCTTTCCGAGGCTATTTTGGCGCATTTGCTGTTTAAATTCGATTTGACCGAGGGTGATAATAAATTAAGCCAGCTGGTTTCCGTGGCTCATTTTCTCTGCCGCAAATACGGTATGGACCTGGGGCATCTCAAACATGTGGCCGGCTTGACGGAAAATCTTTTCAATGCCTTTAAGGATATTCTGGGTTTGGAAGAAAAGGACCGTTTGTATCTGCTCCTGGCTTCTTACCTGCACGATATCGGGATGTTCGTCAACAACCGCTCGCACCACAAGCACAGCGAATATATCATCAGTTCCTTAAATCTTTTCCGGTTAACGGAGCATGAGATCAATATCATCGCCTGTATCGCGCGGTATCACCGGCGTTCCGCGCCTTTGAAAACCCATTTGCTCTATAACTCTCTGTCGTCGCCGGAGCAGATCCTGGTGCAAAAATTGAGCGCGCTTTTGCGCATTGCCAATTCCCTGGACCGCTCGCACAAGCAGAAGGTAAAAAAGCTGGAAGTTAAATTCAATACGAGCGGGGACGCCACCATCGTGGCGCACACGCATGATAATTTCCTTTTGGAAAAAGAGAACTTCTCCGAGAAAAAGGAGCTTTTCGAGGAGATCACCGGTAATAAATTGACATTGACTGTAAAAGGTGAGGGGTAACCTCTGCATAACCCGGTTATGTGGAGGTCATATTATGGAAAATAAAGAAAAGTTTATACATAGGGATTTAAGCTGGTTGGAATTCAACCGCCGCGTGCTGGAAGAAGCCGGCGATGAGCGCAACCCGCTGTTGGAGCGGATTAAATTCCTGGCCATTTTCACCAGTAATCTCGACGAGTTTTTTATGGTGCGCCTATCCAATGCCATGAAACTCCTGGAATCCGGCTATAACAAGCGCGACCAGTTCGGGTATTATCCCCAGGAACTGGTGGCGGAATTAAAGGCGCGCACCGATGAGATTGTCAAAAAGTTTTATGATCTGTATTCAGGCTCCATCAAGGAAGCCCTGGAAATGGAGAAAATTTTCATCAAGAAGCCCGCGGATTTAAGCTCCGAACAGCGCAAATTCGTACAGCGCTTTTTTGATACGACACTTTATCCTATTATCACGCCCATGGCCGTCGATGGCGGGCATCCTTTTCCCATGCTGCCTTCGCGCACCATTGCTTTCGCGGTGAATATTCGCGCGGAGAAGTCTGAGAAAACGCATCTGGCTATTATCCCGGTCCCCAAATCCGTGCCCAGGCTTTTGAAGGTGCCGGCAGAGACAGAGGAGTCGGTGTACATTCTCACTGATTATCTCATCAGGGAGAATCTCGAGCAATTCTTCCGGGGCTACAGGATCCAGGATGCCGCGCTCTTTAGGGTTTTGCGCGATAGCGAGCTGGAAATGGATGAGGGCTTCGCTCCTGACCTTTTAAAGGCCCTGGAAAAAGAGCTGAAAAAGCGCTCCAGCGCCAAGGCCGTGCATTTACAAATTGCCGGTGAGGCCAGCCCCGAATTATTGGAAGTTCTTTGCAATGGCATTGATTTTCCCCAAAGCGAAGTGGTGTTTGCCTCATCAGATCCGGATCTGACCTTTCTTTATGATCTCTCATCCCAGACGGACAAGCCGCAATTGCGCTATCCAAGTTTTACCCCGGCCAAAACGCTTTATGACAATATTTTTGACAAGATCAAGGACGAGGACTTCATTATCCATGTCCCGTATCAATCCTTTTGGCCGACCAGTGATCTTATCGCCACGGCGGCCAAGGACCCGGATGTGCTGGCCATCAAGATGACGCTCTACCGCACCAACGAGGATTCCGCCATCATCAAAGCCTTGATGGAGGCAGCCAAACGCCGCAAGCAGGTCACCGTGGTAGTGGAGATCAAGGCCCGTTTTGAAGAAGAAAAAAACATTCAGTGGGCCAGGGAGCTTGAGCAGGCGGGTTGTCACGTGATCTACGGGATTGCGGGCCTCAAGATCCATTCCAAGATGAGCTTGATCGTGCGCAAGGAAGAAGGCCGCATCCGCCGCTACGTGCATTTGGCCACGGGTAATTACAACGAGAAAACCGCCAACATTTACACGGATATCGGTTTTTTCACCTGCAATGACGACGTGGCCCGCGATATCGCCGACGTTTTCAACGTTGTTACCGGTTATTCTATGCCCAGCCCCTGGAAACGCGTGATCTCATCCCCGCATGATCTGCGCAAATATTTTTGTGAGCTGGTAGACAAGGAGATTGAAGCGCAGAAAGCGCATAAGAACGGTTTGATCATGGTCAAGCTTAATGCCCTGGAAGATACACAGATGATCGAAAAACTGTATGCCGCGTCCCGGGAAGGCGTTAAAATAAGATTGATCGTGCGCGGCATTTGCTGTTTGGTGCCTGGAGTGGCGGGGCTAAGCGAAAATATCGAGGTGCGCAGTATTGTCGGCCGTTTCCTGGAGCATTCGCGCATTTTCTTTTTTAATAATAACGCCAATGGACGCATCTTTTTATCTTCCGCGGACTGGATGACGCGCAATCTCGACCGCCGCGTGGAGCTTTTGTTTGAGATCACCAAGCCCGAGATCAAAAGCCACATGCAGTTTATTTTGGACAGTTACATGAAGGACACCCGTAAAACCAGGGTATTAAAACGGGATCACAGCTACGGACGCATCAAGAAAGAAGGCGACACTTTCGACGTGCAGGAATATTTTATTAAACATTATACCCGCTAAAGATGAATTACTATATCGGCCTTGACATAGGCGGCACCAAGATCGCGGGGGCACTGGTTTCAGCCTCGGGTAAGATCATCTGCCGCAACAAGACTTCCACTCCTAAAAAGGTCAGGGCCAAAGACATTTACGTTTGCATCACCGATGCCGTTGATGAACTGGTGCATGCCGCCCATGTCAGCTCTTCATCCATCAAAGGCATCGGCGTCGGTGTTCCCGGCATCGTGGATACCCGTCACCATCAAATACTCGCTGCCCCCAATATCGCGCTTACAGGGTTTCCTTTAAGCGCTTCTTTGAAACGTAAATATAAAAAAACCGTGGTCATGGTCAATGATGTTAACGCCGGGCTCTTAGGTGAAGCTTGGCTTGGGGCAGCCAGGGGCTTAACTCACGTGGTGGGCATTTTTCCGGGCACGGGTGTCGGGGGTGCTGTGATCAGCGATGGTAAATTGCTTTTGGGGGCCCAGGGCGCTGCCACGGAACTGGGGCATGTGATCGTTGATATTAAAGGACCTTTATGTCATTGCGGCAATCGCGGCTGCCTGGAGGCGCTGACCAGCCGCTGGGCCATTGAACGCGATATCCGCCTGGCTGTTAAATCCGGCAAGAAAAGTATTGTCTCCCAGCTTAATGACGGCAAGCTGGAGATGATCAAAAGCCGTATTTTAAAAGAAGCCCTTGCTAAAAATGACGCGGTGGTCAAGTCTGTAATGGCCCGCGCAGCCGTGGTGCTGGGAAAAACCGCCGTATCTCTTAATCACACCTTTAATCCTCAGGCCATTATTTTTGGCGGGGGAGTGATCAAGGCCTGCGGGGATTTCATGCTGCCCATTGTGTCCAGAGAACTCAAGGCTGATCCATTTTTCAAGAAATTCAATACCTGCCGCATTCTCGCTTCCAAACTGGGGGATGATGCCGTCACCCTCGGTGCCGCCCGCCTGGTTGGACATCCGTAACTCCTTGTGTATCATTTATATTGAACTTTTTAAAGCAGTCATTATAATGCCCGGATGGCTCAATCCTTGGACCCCAAAGAAAAAGTCATTTCCGCATCCCTCCTGACTGAGCAAGACATCTATCTTTTCAAAGAAGGCAATCATTTCAAACTTTACGATAAGCTCGGCGCGCATCCTGGTGTAGTCAATGGGGTTGCGGGAACTCATTTCGCGGTCTGGGCGCCCAATGCCCAGAGTGTTTCCGTGATAGGGAATTTTAATTCCTGGGATAGAACCAGGCACGCGCTTAATCCCCGCTGGGATTCCTCAGGCATTTGGGAAGGTTTTATTCCGGGCTTGTCCAAGGGCGAGTTATATAAGTTTTATATTGTTTCCCAACACAATTATTACCGGGTTGAAAAGCAAGACCCCTTTGCCATCTTCAATGAAGTGGCTCCCCGCACCGCTTCCATCACCTGGGATTTGGAATATGCCTGGAAAGACAGCTCTTGGATGAAAGAGCGGCATAAGAAAAACAGCCTTGAGGCGCCCATCTCCATTTATGAAATGCATCTGGGTTCCTGGAAGCGTGTGGTGGAAGAAGACAACCGGCCCCTGACCTATCAGGAGATGGCCCGGCATTTGCCGGAATATTTAAAGCAGATGGGCTTTACCCACGTTCAATTTTTGCCGGTGATGGAACACCCCTTTTACGGCTCATGGGGCTATCAAACACTTGGGTATTTTTCCGCCACCAGCCGCTACGGCAGCCCACAGGATTTTATGCACCTGGTGGACACCTTGCATCAAAACGGCATTGGGGTGATCCTAGACTGGGTGCCGTCCCATTTTCCATCTGATGAGCACGGGCTGGCCTATTTTGACGGCACGCATTTATTCGAGCACGATGATCCGCGCAAAGGTTTTCATCCGGACTGGAGCTCCTACATTTTTAATTACGGCCGCAACGAAGTGCGCGCCTTTTTGATCTCCAGCGCCATGTTCTGGCTGGAAAAATTCCATATCGACGCGTTGCGCGTCGATGCCGTGGCCTCCATGCTTTATCTGGATTATTCGCGCAAACCTAATGAATGGATCCCCAATCATTACGGCGGCCGGGAGAACGTGGAAGCTATTTATTTTTTGCGGCGCCTTAATGAGATGGTTTACAAGGAGTTTCCCGACGTGCAGATGATCGCCGAGGAATCCACCGCCTGGGGCGGGGTCTCGCGTCCGGTGTTTACCGGCGGTCTTGGCTTTGGCATGAAATGGAACATGGGCTGGATGCATGACACACTTCTTTACATGTCCATGGATCCCATTTACCGCAAATACCATCATAATGAGCTGACCTTTAGTTTTTATTACGCCTTTACCGAGAATTTCGTGCTCTCGCTGTCGCACGACGAAGTGGTGCACGGCAAGGGTGCTCTGGCCGGCAAGATGCCAGGTGATGATTGGCAGAAATTCGCCAATCTGCGTCTGCTGTTAGGCTATATGTTCGCGCATCCGGGCAAGAAGCTTCTTTTTATGGGCTGTGAGATGGGGCAATGGTCGGAATGGAAGCATGATCAAAGCATTGAATGGCATCTGTTGCAATACGCGCCTCATCAGGGGATTCATCAATGGGTCAAAGATTTAAATGCGCTTTATCGCGGTGAGCCGGCGCTGTATGAACGCGATTTTACGCCGGATGGCTTTGAGTGGATTGATCTTAACGATTACAGCCAGGGCGTTATCAGTTTCCTGCGCAAATCCGCCGACGGTAAATCCAAAATCGCGGCGATATGTAATTTTACTCCCATGACCTGGCATGATTACAACGTGGGCATGCCACAGAAAGGCATGTGGAAGGAACTATTAAACAGCGATGCCAAGATTTATGGCGGCAGCGGCCAGGGCAATATGGGCGCCAGGGAGGCCGTGGCCAAACCCTTTCACGGCAGGCCGTATTCCGTGTCGCTGACCATTCCGCCCTTGGGTATTCTATTTTTAAAACAATAGACTATCCGACCTCCCGGCGGTCGGATGGTATTGACGTCCATCTTTCTCGATATTAGAATAGTTCTATTCATCTACAAAAATCAGGAGCGTAAACTATGAAAGACAAGGTCATTGAAACAGCAGGCAAGGCATGGCGTTTTTTGGGTCAACACGGTCAAACCAATATCGGTGATTTGGCTAAATCTTTGAAGGAAAAAGATGAAGTGGTGCTTCAGGCCGTCGGCTGGCTGGCCCGTGAGGACAAGATCGATTACACCATCAAAAACCGCAGGACCTTTGTATCGCTCGTGGAAAATGAATTACGCGCCTTTAATTCCGTTATTTATAACATTCACGACGATCTCGCCGCCGGCAACGGCAACCCCAAATCCAAAAAGTAGGAGGGTACGCTTTGAGCCGATTTGTCTGCATTCACGGTCATTTTTATCAACCGCCCCGGGAAAATCCCTGGCTGGATGAGGTGGAGGTGCAGGATTCCGCCTATCCGTATCATGATTGGAACGAGCGCGTCACCGCCGAATGCTATGCCCGCAATGCCGCGGCCCGCATCCTGGACAATAACCGCCGCATCCTGGACATCGTCAATAATTATTCCAAGATCAGTTTCAATTTCGGTCCGACCCTTTTGTCCTGGATGCAGGAAAAGGACCCGGAAATTTATGCCGCTGTGCTTGAGGCTGACCGCTTAAGCCAGAAGAATTTTTCCGGTCACGGCTCAGCTATGGCCCAGGTGTATAATCATATGATCATGCCCCTGGCCAACGCGCGCGACAAACGCACGCAGATCATCTGGGGTATAAAAGATTTTGAATCAAGATTCAAGCGCAAACCCGAAGGCATGTGGCTGGCCGAAACCGCCGTTGACTTAGAAACCCTGGATCTGATGGCGGAGCAGGGCATTAAATTTACGGTGTTGGCCCCTCATCAGGCTAAACGCATCAAACATTCCGACCAGGAAATGCTTTGGCGGGATGTGTCGGTGGCCAAGGTGGATCCGCGGGCACCTTACCGCTGTCATCTGCCATCGGGCAGGAACATCAGCATCTTTTTTTATGACGGGCCTATAGCGCAGGGGGTGGCTTTTGAGGGACTTTTAAATAACGGTGAGCATTTTGCCCGCCGGCTCACGGAAGGCTTTAGCGCAATATCCCCCCATGCCCAGATGATCAATATCGCCACCGATGGGGAAACCTATGGTCACCACCATAAATTCGGGGACATGGCCCTGGCGTATTGTTTGCATTACATTGAAAGCAATAAGCTCGCTATTTTAAGCATTTACGGAGAATTCTTGGCAAAGTATCCGCCGACCCAGGAGGTCGAGATCGTCGAGAATTCTTCCTGGAGCTGCGTGCACGGCATCGAACGCTGGCGCGCGGATTGCGGCTGTTCCACGGGCGGGCAGCCCGGCTGGAACCAAAAATGGCGTGATCCGTTGCGCAAAACGCTGGACTGGCTGCGCGATTCCGTCAGTCCCCTGTATGAAGCTCAAATGTCCCAGTTTACCAATGATCCCTGGGGTGCCCGCGATCGTTACATCGAGGTGATCTTAGACCGTAACGAAGAGAACATGGGCCGTTTCTTGCAGAGCATCACCGGCCGGCCGCTCAAAGAAGAAGAAAAGATCAAGATTTTAAAGCTCCTGGAGATGCAGACTAACGCCATGCTCATGTTCACCTCCTGCGGCTGGTTCTTTAATGAGGTCTCAGGGCTAGAGACCGTGCAGATCTTAAAATACGCCGCCCGCAGCATTCAGCTGGCGCAGGAAGTGGCCGGCATTGACCTGGAAGAAGGTTTTACCACGCGTCTCGTGGGGGTGGTCAGTAACGTGCCGGAATTCAAGGACGGCTCCTACATTTACCGCACCATGGTCAAGCCTTCCGTCGTGGATCTTTTGCGCGTGGGCGCCCATTATGCCATGACGTCATTATTTGAACAGTACGCCGCTCAGACGAAGATGTACAGCTATACGGTTAAAAGCGAGCAGTATGATCTTAAAGAAGCCGGCCGCCTGCGCCTGGCCGTGGGCCGCGCCAATGTGCGTTCCAAGGACACCTGGGAGCAGGCCACCATCTGTTTTTCCGTGCTGCATTTGGGGGATCACAATTTTATCGGCGGGGTGGATTACCTGAGTGTCGACGAGTTCTCCAAGATGCACTCCATCATGACCAACGCTTTCCTGGCCAGCGACATCCCCAGCGTCATCGGTGTCATCAAAGATTATTTTAAATACCACAATTATTCACTGTGGCATTTGTTCAAGGAAGAGCAGCAGAAAATCCTCAACCAGGTGCTTAAGTCCACGATGGATGATATTGAAACCAGTTTCCGCCAGATTTATGATAATCACTATCCCTTAATGCAGATTAAAAATGAAATCAGCCTGCCTTTGCCCCGCATGCTCATGACCGTGGTGGAATTTGTTTTAAACCAGGATATCAGCGCCGTGCTGGAGGTAGAGGACGTGGACATCAAGCGCCTGAAGCAATTGGTCGATGAGATGAAGCGCTGGTCCTTCAAGCGCGATCAGGCCAATTTCGCTTTTTTGGCTTCCCAGCGGGTGAGTAATCTTATGAAAAAGTTCGCGGAAAATGCAGAGAACGTTCATTTGATGGAAAAGGTGATTATGATCCTGGAACTTTTGGGGCAATTGAGCCTGGATATGGATCTTTGGAAAACCCAAAACACCTATTTTGCCATGCTCCGTAAAATCTATCCGGACATTATTGCGCATGCCGGTACCGATGAGTTGGCCGGCCGCTGGGTCAGGGATTTCGAGCATTTGGGCGGCATCTTACAGGTCAACATCACCTCACCGCTTTTGGTAAATAAAGATGCATAAACGGACCAGCGGCATTTTATTGCATATCTCATCCCTGCCCTCGAAGTGCGGCATCGGGGACATGGGGCCGTATGCTTATGCCTTTGTGGATTTTTTGGCCGCCAGCGGCCAAAAATACTGGCAAATTTTGCCCCTCAATCCCACCGATGGGATTAACGGCAACTCGCCCTATAGCTGTTCGTCCGCCTTTGCCGGTAATCCGCTGCTGATCAGTCCTGAGATGATGGTCATCGATGGATTTTTGAAAGCTTCACAGCTTCATCCGCCCCTGAGCCCCTCCGAAACCAAGGTCGATTACGCGGCGGTCGGGGCTTTCAAGGAGAAGATTTTTTTGACGGCGTATCGTAACTTCAAGAAAACCCATAGACCTAATGACTATGAGCTTTTCGTCAAAGAGCAGCAGTATTGGCTGGATGATTTTGCTTTATTCACGGTGATCAAGGCCTGCCAGTCGGGGCGCAGCTGGAATGAATGGCCCAAGCCTTTAAAGACCCGGCAACCCGCGGCTTTGGAGGAATTTCAGCGCAGGCATTCGGCGGATCTGGAGCGGGTCAAATTTATCCAGTATTTATTTTTCCGTCAGTGGCAGAAATTAAAAGCCTACGCCAATGGCAAGAACATCGCCGTCATCGGGGATATCCCCATTTACGTCAATTACGACAGCGTCGAGGTCTGGCGCCATCCGTCGTATTTTAAGCTGGATCGTGAAGGCGAGATGAAATTCATCAGCGGCTGCCCGCCGGATTATTTTTCCCGTACCGGCCAGCGCTGGGGCAACCCCGTTTATAATTGGGCGCAATTGAAAAGAATCAAATACAGCTGGTGGACCGAGCGCATCGCGCATAATCTTCAGATGTTCGATCAATTGCGCATTGACCATTTCCGCGGCTTTGCCGGATTCTGGCAAATACCCGCGCATGAGAAATTGGCGGTGTTCGGCCGCTGGGTCAAAGGGCCGGGAGCTTCTTTTTTTAAAGTTTTGGCCAGAAGGTTTAAGCCGCTTCCCATCATCGCCGAGGATTTGGGTGAGATCACGCCCGATGTGATTGAGCTTATGAAAAAATTCGGCTTTCCCGGCATGCGGGTCCTGATGTTTGCCTTTAATGGGGACACGGCCAATCCTCATTTACCGTCCAATTATCCGGTTAATTCCGTGGCGTATACGGGCACGCATGACAACAATACCATTCAGGGATGGTACCGTCAGGAAGCCAAGGCCCATGAGAAAGCGAATATTACCCATGTTCTGCCGGTTAAATTCACGATGGGGAATTTGCACTGGGCCATGATCGAAACGCTGATGCGTTCGCGCGCGGCCACGGTGATCATCCCGCTACCGGATTGTCTTGGTTTAAGAACAGAAGGCCGCATGAACACTCCGGCCACCAAGGTTAATAATTGGCAATGGCGCATGAAAGCAAGCGCCCTGACGCCTGCTTTAAACCGTAAGATCGGCCGTTTGACCAAAAAAACAGAGAGGTGGAATGTATGAACAAACAGCTCGTTACCGTAGCTGTTCTGGTTGTTTTAGCCGGTGTGGTGGTGGGGGGCAAAATTTTACTGGCTCCCAAGAAAATGGAAGCAACGGCACCCGTGGATTTATCCCAGGCCCGCACCAAGGGTGATCCTCATGCCCGTGTTAAGATCATTGAGTACGTGGATTTTCAATGCCCGGCCTGCGCTTATGGCCTCAAATTCCTGAAAACTTTTTTTGAGCAGCATCCGAGTGATCTTTATTTGGTGGTCCGGTATTTTCCTTTGACCAATATGCATCATCATGCCCTGATTAGCGCGCTTTACAGCGAATGCGCGGCCAGGCAAGGCAAATTCTGGGCGCTGGATGATCTGATGATTCCCCAGCAAAGCCAGTGGGCGCAGCTGATCAACCCTGATCCGGTTTTTCAATCCATGGCGTCCCAAGTGGGCATGGATATTCAGCAGCTAAACGCCTGCCTGGATTCGGATGATGCCAAGAAGGTGATTGACGATGAGAAATCCGTCGG
>Ga0206879_1112_pt1 | contig 18199 bp, 15 predicted proteins | sample Alteio_BWOrgCont_5_FD_152897 | JGI IMG/M metagenome (GOLD analysis project Ga0206879, IMG submission 152897) | Enriched cells from forest soil in Barre Woods Harvard Forest LTER site, Petersham, Massachusetts, United States -... | ecosystem: Environmental > Terrestrial > Soil > Temperate forest > O... | reverse complement strand
TGAAGGTGCGGTCGCTTCGTTGACCCCGCAGGACTTCTCGCGTATTCTCATAGCTTACGAGCCGGTCTGGGCTATTGGCACCGGACGCACGGCCACGCCGGAAGCGGCGGCTACCGCACATCGCTACATACGGGGCCTGGCTGCGGCTGGGGTCTCGCAGGAATTGGCGTCGGAGCTTCGAATCCTCTACGGTGGAAGCGTCAAGGTCGACAACATACGCGGTCTCATGTTCCAGCCCGATATCGACGGGGCTCTGGTAGGCGGCGCCAGCCTGGACCCGAAATCGTTTGCGGCAATCGTGAATTATCAGGCTTGAAATTCTGGAGTGCGTCTGGCGGTTGAGTGTTTGCCGCGGCGCCATGGGAGTTTGGAAATGCCATCTGCGGCAAAATGGGGTTTTTCGCTAGCGGTTGCGGTGGCGCTGATCGCGGTCGGCTGGCGCTTTACGCCCATTCTGATGACCCTACACGTCCTGGTCTGCTTCGTGTTGGTGATCGTGATCATGCTGCAAAGCGGAAGTGCCGCCGACCTGGCGGGTGCCTTCGGGGGGGGCGGGTAGTCAAACGGCCTTCGGCCCGCGGGGTGCCGCGACGTTTCTTTCGCGGGCAACCACTTGGTGCGCCATCGTTTTCATGATGACCTCGCTGACGCTCTCGGTGAAGCGCGCGCCAACCGGCTCGTTTAGCACCGGCTCGATCCTCGAGGAAACGCAGCCGTCGACTGCGAAGAAGCCGACAAGTCCGGCGCCCGGGCCGGCCAAAGCACCGGCTCCGGCGCAAGCTCCAGCAGCGCCTGCGCAGCAGTCCGCGCCGGCACCGACTCAACCTCCGGCACCACAGCCGCAGGGGAAGTAGGCGTTTTTCGCGGGCGCCGCGTCTAGCGTGTCGGCAATATCCGATCTAGTTCCTCGGCCATGTGAGTGATCCGCCGACAGTGTGATGCATGTCGTGTAATTGTAATTAGGCGTGACCTACTAGGGCCGCTTTCCCCTTTATTGGTCCTACAGCAATTTCACTGCTCAGTTCCTTTTCAGCTCGGATCCAGTCCTTGACATCTTTCCCAGGCTCGCCGCCACGTTGAAGATATAGTTGGTAGGCCCGGTCAGAGATTTCTTGCGTGGATAGTTCTTTACGCTCGATCATGGCAACCTCCTTGGTTGTCGGCACGAGGGGCGCGTGCTACCCCTCGCCCGTGATGTGCTTCGCAAGCCGAGCACACCAGAAACTTCAAGGCAGTTTTACACAGTCAATGGTGTGCCCAAAGGGACAGATATTGCCTGGCAATACGGTTAGCATGAGGTTATCAAGTTGGATGCATAGGAGATCTGAAATGCTCGGAATCATTGGCGCGGCACTGATCGTTCTCTGGTTGCTCGGTTTGTTCGCGTTTCACGTAACCAGTGGCTTCGTTCACATCTTGCTGTTGACCGGAATGGCGCTTCTTGTGTGGCATTTCTTTATAGGTCGAGAGGCCATCACCTTCTAGCTTCAGAATCAAGCAAACAAAGATATGTCGGGAGCAATCGTTGGAGCACTACTTGTACTGGGCTTGAGACCTGCCGGTTCTTTGGGGTATCGCGGGCGCTCTTTTACATTTGGAAACAGCGCTATGCGAAGCACGGAGTGAGCTGGTCTCGGGGATTTGCTCCGGAGACCACACACGATCCGTTTCGTATTCCACCCGAGATTGTGTCGCTGATCGTTCGCGTTCGGAAGATCCTTCCTCGTCATCACGTTGGCCCCGTTTCACTGCAGAAGTATCCTCCCGGCGGACGCACCTCTTCAGGTTCCAAGCCGTTCTGTGCAGGTCGATGTGAAGTTCGTTGTGGGCAGAGCGCGTCAGCGTTTTTATCAATTCACGGCTATTGACGAAACGAGACGATTTCGCGTGCTGGGCATCTACGACCACGACAACACCAAAACCACCATCGACTTCCTTCTAGGAGCATTTCTCCTTCGCTATTCAGAAAATTCAGACCGATAACGGTTCTTCGTTCCGACCACAGTTCACTTTGCCATCTTTCCGACCTCCGCATCTCTCTCACCGGCACACACCTCCAGGCTGCCCGGAGGTGAACGGGAAAGTCGAGCGGAGCCGTTAAACCGATTCGCAGGAGTTCTTCTTGCTCGAAAGCTGAAGAGATGAGAAACCGAATACAACGAAGATCGGCCCCGTCTGGCCCTTCAGAGGAAAACTCCCGCCCAACGCCTGCGCGAGCTAATTCAATCATCCGGGACTGCAAAGGATCTCTCTTGACTAATACAGGTCCTTGCTAAACTGGACCGTCGAGAGCATCGCGCCAAAAGGCACTCCACGAGAATGCTCACAGATGACGCTGAGTAAAAGCGAACTCGATTGCAAGGTGAATCGAGCAAGGGTTTGGGGCAATACTGAGAAACCCCAGAGGGACAACGGTGGTCAAAAAAGCAAGCGGGCAATCAGGAGCAGGGCAGCGAGGGCACACGGTATAGGGGGCAGAATCGTTCACTCTCAGAGTTGAGCACGCAATGCCGTGCCGACTGCGTCGCTAAGAGAAGGGATCAAGATGAAAAAGGAGACTCCGATTGACATCTGACCTCGACGAAGACTCATCCATCGTCCCTCCTAAGCCAGTGCAGGCTCCCCTGCCGAGTGCAGTGCATTCCCGACCTAAGGGAGGGCGAGCCGTGATGTGGAGTTTGGCGCTATTGGCCGTTGCCCTCGCGGTCGTGCTGATTCTACGTCGCCACGAAGACTCCCAAAAAACACCGGTCCCTGCGCCGACTGGAATCACGATCACGAGTGCGACCGCTCAAAAGGGCAACATCGGCGTCTATCTTGATGCGATCGGGACAGTCACTCCGGTCTATACGGCTTCGATTACCAGCCAGGTGACGGGGCAGGTGGTTGCCGTGCACTATACCGAGGGTCAACGGGTGAACAAAGGCGATCCGCTGGTAGATATCGATTCGCGCCCCTACAGCGCAACTCTTTTACAGGCGCAAGGAGCGCTTGAGAGAGACCAGAATGTGCTCGGGCAGGCGCAGATGGACCTTGAACGTTACCGGAACGCCTCGGCGGCCAACGCCATTGCAAGGCAAATGCTGGATGATCAGGAAAAGCTCGTGCTGCAGGAGAACGGCACGGTAAAAAACGACCAAGGCATGGTGCAGTTCGATCAGGTGCAGGTCGACTTCTGTCATATCACCGCTCCGATCGCTGGGCGTGTGGGTTTACGGCTCGTGGATCCAGGGAATGTCGTGCAGTCCGCTGGAACCGTAACCCTCGCGGTAATCACGCAACTGGAGCCCATCACCGTTATTTTCACGATACCGGAAGATAGTCTGTCCCAGATCCAGGTGCGCCTGAAGCAAAAGACCAAGCTCGTCGTCGATGCGTTCGATCGCACCGATCAGAAGAAAATTGCAAGCGGCGTGCTGTTGACCCTCGACAATCAGATCGATACTACGACGGGAACGGTAAAAGGGCGATCGATCTTCGACAACAAAAATGACGCGCTTTTCCCCAACCAGTTCGTAAACACGCGCCTGCTGGTGAATACACTGCAGGGAGTGACGCTGGTTCCTGCATCAACCGTTCAACAGAACGGGCAAGCTTCTTTCGTATACGTCATTCAAGGCAACATGGCTCACATGCGCAGCGTGAAGCCAGGAGTGACTGACGCCGGCGTGACCCAGGTGCAAGGGATCAACCCCGGCGAGGTTGTCGCCAACAGCAGCTTTGATAAATTGCAGGACAACTCTAAGGTCATCGTTTCGAACAAAAGTGCTGCTCCGACCAACGCGAACGGGAGCACTACTCCGTGAGTCCATCCCGTCCGTTTATTGTGCGGCCCGTAGCCACCGCTTTGCTGATGGCTGCCATTCTCCTGGTTGGTCTCGTTGGTTATCGGCAACTCCCGGTCTCAGCATTGCCCGAAGTTGACTATCCCACGATTCAAGTACTTACGTTTTACCCCGGCGCAAGCCCGACGGTGATGGCAACAACGGTCACAGCGCCCTTAGAACGTCAATTCGGGGAGCTCCAGGGCTTGAGCCAAATGACCTCCACCAGTTCCGGGGGCACTTCCGTCATCGTATTGCAATTTAATCTCACACTGAACATCGACATAGCGGAGGAAGAGGTTCAGTCCGCCATAAATGCGGCACAGAGTTTGCTGCCCTCGATCCTACCCGCACCCCCTACCTACAGTAAGACGAATCCGGCTGATGCTCCCGTGCTCACGCTGGCCATTACCTCGAATTCCATGCCGCTTTCTCAGGTGGAAGATCTTGTAGATACGCGTCTGGCGCCGAAGATTTCGCAGCTTAACGGGGTAGGTCTGGTAACTATCAGCGGCGGCCAAAAGCCCGCAGTGCGCATTCAAGCCAACCCCACGGCCTTGTCGTCCTACGGCATCAATCTGGAAGACCTGAGGGCGGCGCTGACGCAGACCAGCGTAAACGCCGCTAAGGGAAATTTCGACGGGCCGCGGCAGGATTACCAGATCGATGCCAACGATCAGCTGGTCACGAACACGGATTATAGGAATGTTGTAGTTGCCTATCGCAACGGCGCTCCGGTCATGCTCACCGACGTCGCCAACATCGTGAATGGTGTGGAGAACAATAATCAGGCCGCTTGGATGAATGAGACTCCCGCCGTCATCCTAAACGTGCAGCGCCAGCCGGGAGCCAACACCATTAGCGTAGTGAAGAGCATCAAGCAACTGATGCCGCAGCTGCAGTCGAACCTGCCGACCGGCATCCAAGTCGCTACCCTCACCGATCTTACGACGGCCATCCAGTCATCGGTTTCCGATGTCGAGTTCGAATTGATGTTGACGATCGGACTGGTTGTGCTGGTTATCTTCCTCTTCCTGCGAAGCCTGCGCGCCACCATTATCCCGAGCGTCGCCGTGCCATTGTCACTTGTGGGCACCTTCGCGGTGATGTACGCGCTGGGATACAGTCTGGACAATTTATCGCTGATGGCACTGACCATCTCCACCGGTTTCGTAGTGGACGATGCCATTGTGATGATTGAAAACATCTCACGCTACATCGAAGAGGGAGACGCGCCCATGGATGCAGCCCTCAAGGGTGCGGAACAAATCGGGTTTACGATTCTTTCGCTGACCGTATCCCTGATCGCCGTACTGATTCCCCTCTTGTTCATGGGCGACGTGGTGGGAAGGCTATTCCGCGAATTCGCCGTAACACTGGCCGTCACGATCATCATTTCAGCAGTCGTCTCCCTGACGCTGACGCCCATGATGAGCGCGCGGATTTTGCGGCACACACCGCGAGAGCAACAGGGGCGGTTCTATAGAGCTTCGGAGCGTGTTTTCGAGCGGATGATCGCTCTCTATGGGCGGACTCTTAAGTTTGTTCTCCGGCACCAGACGGTCGCGCTGTTGGTTGCTTTGGCTACCCTACTCCTCACGGTTTTTCTTTACATCATTATCCCCAAAGGTTTTTTCCCAGTGCAGGATACCGGCGTCATCCAAGGTATATCGCAGGCCCCACAAGCAATTGCCTCAAAAGCTATGGCCGAAGAGCAGCAGGAACTCGCAAAGGTAGTTCTAGCTGACCCTGCCGTCGAAAGCCTCTCGTCGTTTATTGGGGCGGATGGTACGAATACAACTACCAACAGCGGCAGGATGTCGATCAACCTGAAACCGCTCGACCAGCGCAAAATCAGTGCGTCAGACGTAATCCGCCGGCTCAACTCGAAACTGAATCAGGTTCAGGGAATACAGCTGTTTATGCAGCCCGTGCAGAACATTACCGTGGACGACCGGGTGAGCCGCACGCAGTACCAATACACGCTCGAAGACGCTGATGCGAATGAACTGAATGACTGGACCAACCGTTTTGTCAGCCGCCTGAAGCAGTTGCCTGAACTAGAAGATGTCGCGACCGATCAGCAGTTAGGGGGGCTTGCCGTATCTCTGGTGATCGACCGGGTCACCGCCTCGCGATTGGGCATCGCGCCGGCGACGATAGATAACATGCTGTATGACGCCTTCGGTCAGCGGCAGGTCAACACGATGTACACACAGGTGAATCAGTACCATGTCGTTCTCGAGAGTGAGCCACAGTTTCAGCTGGATCCCAACAAGCTGAATCACCTTTATATCCAGTCCAATGCATCTTCAGGCGCAACCGGTGCGGGCGCTTCTTCCTCCTTTGCGTCCTCGGGGTCATCCTCGGCGGGTTCCAATGCGCTCACGGGTTCAGCTCTTTACACTCCGTCGACAAACACCCTCGCGCCGCCCCTGAATGCGCTTTCGTCGAGCGCCTCCACAACAACCTCCAGTAAGGGTTCGACCTCGGCAGGCACCACAAGTTCGGCCACAAGCAATGCAGTTCCGCTGAGCGCTTTTTCGCATTTCGATAAGACGACGGAGCAGCTCTCCATCAATCACCAGGGGCAATTTCCGGCCATCACCGTTTCGTTCAATCTCGGACCCAATGCAGCGCTAGGGAGCGCCATTACGGCTGTCGACAAGGTGCAAGAAGATTTGCACATGCCTCCCAGCTTGCAAGCAGATTTTCAAGGCACCGCAGCATCGTTCCGGAACTCACTGTCCAATGAGCCGGTGCTTATTCTCGCCGCGCTGGTCACGGTCTACATCGTGCTGGGTGTTTTGTACGAAAGCTTCGTCCACCCGATTACGATTCTGTCGACGCTACCCTCGGCTGGCGTCGGCGCTTTTCTCGCGCTACTCCTCTTCCACCAGGATTTGAGCGTGGTCGCCATCATCGGTATCGTGCTGTTGATCGGCATCGTGAAAAAGAACGGCATTATGATGGTCGACTTCGCATTGGAAGCAGAGCGGGAGCGCGGCAAGAATTCCACGGATGCAATTTACGAAGCCTGCCTGCTTCGCTTCCGCCCCATTATGATGACCACCATGGCCGCTCTTCTGGGTGGCCTGCCGCTGGCGCTCGGAACGGGTTTCGGTTCCGAATTGCGCAGGCCATTAGGTATCGCCATGGTGGGCGGATTACTGCTGAGCCAGGCTCTTACGCTTTACACCACGCCTGTGATCTACATCTTTTTCGACAATTTGGCGCAGCGCTTTTCGCACAAATCGAGCGGGGCGAAAGGTGAAAACGCGGAAGCCACAGGGCGGGCATGAACACCTCCCAACCCTTCATTCGCCGGCCTGTCGCGACCACGCTGCTCACCGTGGCTATTGCCCTTGCCGGGGCGGTTGCATTTGAGGTGCTGCCCGTAGCGCCGCTGCCAGAGGTGGACTTTCCCACTATTTCAGTAAGTGCCAGCTTGCCGGGAGCCAGCGCAGAAATTATGGCGTCGTCCATCGCGACCCCTCTCGAGCGGCAATTCGGTCACATCGCCGATGTGACGGAGATGACCTCCGCAAGCACACTCGGCAGCACCTCGATCATCATTCAATTCGATCTCAGCCGCGACATTGACGGCGCCGCACGTGACGTGGAGGCCGCCATCAACGCCGCCCGCAGCTACTTGCCCGCCAACCTGCCGGGCAATCCAACCTATCGTAAAGTCAATCCCGCCGATGCCCCGGTGATGATCCTCGGTCTCACATCGGACAAATACGGTCCCTCGAAACTGTATGACGTAGCTTCCACGATTATCGAGCAGAGATTGTCGCAGATACAGGGCGTAGGCCAGGTGGTTCCCGGAGGCGGCGCGCTGCCTTCGGTCCGCGTTGACGCTAATCCCACGCAATTGGCCGCCTACGGACTCACGATCGCGAACCTGCAGTCGGTGCTGAGCTTACAGAATTCTGATTTGGCCAAAGGCCAAATAACCGACGGGGTTGTAACCGCGGATATTCTCGCCAACGATCAGATTTCGCTGGCCGATGACTACAAGCCGATTGTCGTGGGCTATAACAACGGAGCTGCCGTCCGCCTGTCCGATGTCGCTCAGGTAACGGATTCCGTGCAGAACATTCGCGCCGCAGGCTATCTAAACGGCAAGCGCGCGGTTACGGTCATTATCTTCCGCCAGCCTGGCGCCAACATCATTGAGACGGTCGACCGCATCCGCACGCAACTTCCGTTCATCCAGGCGTCCATCCCGCTGGGAATCGAAACCACGATTGTTCTGGATCGCACCACTACCATCCGTGCCTCGGTGAGTGATGTTGAGCGGACGCTGCTCATTTCCATCGCGCTAGTCATCGTGGTCGTGTTTGTCTTCTTGCGCAGCGGCCGCGCCACGCTGATTCCCGGCATCGCCGTGCCGGTTTCTCTGATCGGTACGTTCGCGGTGATGTATCTGCTGGGCTACACGCTCGACAACCTGTCATTGATGGCCATAACCATTTCCACGGGTTTTGTGGTCGATGATGCCATCGTGGTGATGGAAAATATCGCGCGCCATCTGGAAAACGGCATGAGGCCCGTTATGGCGGCGTTAAAGGGTGCGGAGGAAATCGGTTTCACCGTCTTCTCCATCAGCATTTCGCTCATTGCCGTATTTATCCCGCTGCTGCTAATGGGTGGCATTGTCGGCCGCCTCTTCCGCGAGTTTGCCGTCACTCTTTCGACTGCGATCCTCGTATCCATGATGATCTCACTGACAACCACTCCCATGATGTGCGCCTACCTGCTCAAGAGCGAGCGCGTGGTAAAGCATGGGCGCATTTATATGGCCAGCGAAAGGCTCTTCGACTCGGTCCTGTCGGTATATCGCAGCAGCCTCCGTTGGGTGCTCGACAATCCAGCTCTTACTCTCATCGTGCTGTTTTTCACCATAGCGCTCAATGTGGTGCTCATCATTAGGATACCCAAGGGCTTTTTCCCGCAGGAGGACACCGGCGCCATTACCGGCGCGGTACGGGGACCGGAGGATTCATCCTTCCCGGCAATGAACGACTCCGTTCAGCAGATCGTCGGCGTAATCAAGAATGATCCGGCCGTCGAGAACGTGATTGCGTTTACAGGGGGCAATGGAGCCACGAATACCGGCAACATCTATATCGCGCTCAAGCCGCTGGCCGTGCGCAAGATCAGTGCCACGCAGATCATCGACCGCCTGCGGCCTCAGTTGAATCGCCTGCCGGTTGCTTCTGCTTTCCTCCAAGCCGTCCAAGATCTGCGCATCGGCGGCCGGGCGAGTAATGCGATGTATCAATACACGCTTCAGGCTGACAACGTGCAGGAACTTTCAAAGTGGGGGCCAGTCCTGCTGGATCAAATGAAGCGTTTGCCCGGATTTCAGGACGTGAGCTCGGATCAGCAGAATGGCGGCTTGGATGAGCTGATGGACTACGATCGCATCACCGCGGCGAAGCTTGGCCTTACCGTGCAGTCGCTCGACTCGGCGTTATACGGGGCCTTCGGGCAGTCGGAAGTGTCCATTATCTATACACAGTTAAATCAATATTACGTGGTGCTGGAAGTGGCTCCACAGTTTTGGCAGAGCCCAGACGGTTTGAGAGACATCTACCTACATACGTCTGATAACGGCACCATTCCGCTGCTCGCGGTGGCCAAGGGAAAAGCGAACACGACAGCCCTGGCCATCAACCACACGGGATTGTTCCCTTCCGTCACCGTGTCCTTCAACCTGGCGTCAACCCTGTCTTTGAGCGATGCCACTTTGAGCATCGACCAGATGCAAAAACGGCTTGGCACGCCTTCCACTCTGCAAGGCTTCTTCGCTGGCACCCTGCTGGCCTATCAGCAATCGCTCGGCACCGAACCCATCCTGATTCTGACGGCGCTGCTGGCCGTGTATATCGTCCTCGGTATTTTGTACGAAAGCCTGGTCCATCCGCTGACGATCATCTCTACTCTGCCCTCGGCGAGCGTTGGCGCGATGCTCGCATTGATGCTCTTCAAAGAAGATCTGAACATCATTTCCATAATTGGAATTGTGCTGCTGATTGGTATCGTGAAAAAGAACGCAATCATGATGATCGATTTTGCTCTTCAGGCGCAGCGCCAGGAGGGGAAAAGCACAGCCGATGCGATTTTTGAAGCATGCATGTTGCGCTTCCGCCCTATCTTGATGACGACGATGGCTGCGTTATTGGGCGCTCTGCCGCTGGCGCTGGGGACGGGTACCGGGTATGAGCTCCGCCGGCCGCTAGGCATCACAATCGTAGGGGGGCTGCTTCTGAGCCAATTGCTCACACTTTATACGACCCCAGTCGTGTATTTGGCGTTCGATCGCCTGCGGCTTCGCCTCGCGGGAAAACAGCGCGACAGTCTTCCCCAAGGCGCATCTCCCGGCGCTGCGGATTAGCCTGATCGGAACCAAAAGCCCCCACCCCCAAGGAAGTCCAAAAACTTTCCTTTCTGCCACATTTTTGATGGGATTGGCGGCGGCCGCGCCAATAGGGACTGTCGCTCAAAGCTGAGCGCCTCGCAGCGCGCGCCGGGGCAGCGATGGTTGAAGTCAGAACTCTTTCAGGGTCGGTCGAGATGACATCGGCGGTGATCGCAAACCCTTCATGATGCCAAACGGCGCCTCGGCAATGATCCATTCAGGCCAAACCGAGCAAAGACGCAAACTCATCCTTTGCTCAGAAGTTCCTGAAGGGACCGAAAGAGTGTGCCAAAGCGAACAGACCCCCTTCGGTTATCCGAATAGGCTTTAGGGGACGGGATAAATGACGGGATGGATAAACCTAATGAAAGCCGATTGGAAAGGGTTTAAGAGACATTTTGACACAGGCGTCAGAACGGCGAATTGCCACAAGCGGTTGTTAGCGATTGTCGCCGCGCTCGTCTTCCTTCAGCTCTATTTTGTGCGGGAATTGATAGCTGCGGAGTTGCTTTTCGGTGTCGGCTTCGCATTTTTGCTTGTCCTCGTCGGGGTTTTATATGGCGTCGGGGCAATTGGGGAACGAGGTTTAGAATGGTCGGAAGCAGGTGCGAGGATGATCGCCCATTCAACGCACCGGATTTATACTAGAATTTCTCCCGTCGTGCGGGCAGCCGGCTATCTGGCGATGCCGGTGCAGCAGGAAACGCCTCCACCAGTGCCGGATGATCCGAGTTTCCCTCCGTCCGATCCGGAGCCGCACCTTCTGCCGATTAATCCTGAACCGCAGCCTTTTCCACTCTGACGTAGACTTTTTCCCTTCGGCACATAGCGCGAGGCATACGGAAGGGCGTGAAGCCCTTGCTTATCGCTCCTGCGACACCATGCGTCACCGCTGCGCAACCTCTAGCGGCTAGGCTACCTGTCCCGTCAGGAAGGGTGCGTTCGGACATCCTTCATCATCCATTCGAGAGGCTGCTTCTTCTGTGTCGCGATTTTGATCTTCGGATCGTTCAGGCGTTTTTGCCCGAACGGGGAGGCTTCGTGCTGCTTTAGAAGAGACATAGTCTTTCATTTGGGCGCGAGCCACTTTAGTAGTTACAGCAAACGTCACACTGCATTCCCCAACAGAAAAAGATGGATCGGCGCCGCACTTTTTCCCTTACCCATTTACAGAGGACATCCACGACTTTTCCCCCTAATCCACGCGAGACACCGCCATATCTGAGGCTGGCGTCTTGTCTGCGCGCCCCCGCCAAAGCGAAACTCTACGCTGATTCCGTCGCGGCCAACCGAACGCGCTACCCCCGCCTGATCGTAGCTCGGAGGCAGACCGCCCGAGCCTGACCGACCAAGCTGTACGTTTTGCATGTGAAGCGTGCTGTCAAAACCGTCCAACTGCAAACGTCCTCTCCAGAACTGAACCACCGCCAAGCGGGACTCTGTTACGAAAAGGGTCTTAACCACCTCTATCTGCAACCGGCTCTCTAGGCTGCGATCAGGCTGGTATGCCGGGATGTCCGTCAACTGCGCAACTGTTGTTCTCGGGAATTCGCTCGTCGGAGACACCTTCGCCGAAAACGGGGTTAGTGACGCCCGAGCCAACATCATTGTTGGTTCAGGGCGAGCCTGCGCCAGAAGAACCTCCGTTGTGAGTGTCTGCGATTCTCCAGGCAGGCAACTACTTAGAAGCACTGCGACCACCAGAATGAGCTGATGCTGCATAACGCTTGTCCTTCGTATTTAAGTGTGGGTTGACACCGAGGTCATTGCGCTAAAGTGGCTTCTATCGTTCCCACAACACAAAGCATTGTAGATGCCTCGCGCAGGACATATCTGTTCCATTGCGCACATATTCGTAACTGTCCTTTAGGGATTCACTACTTGGAGGAAGTCCTGCAGCATCAATCCCTAAATCGTGAATGGCGCCGATCCGGGGTCTTTCTCGTCAGGGCAGTGCCTCGTGTCTTCCCGGTTCATCTAGAAACGGAGGAGGCGTTCCCCCAGTAAGGTAATGGGAGGGAACGTAAGCGCTACACGCCGGAAAGTCGCCATTCTGAGGCGGCATTTGCTGGACAAGGAGCCGATTTCGACACTGTGCGATGAGTTGGGACTCCAGTCCACGGTCTTCTACCGCTGGCAAAAGGACCTCTTCGAGAACGCGGCGGCCTTCGAGCAGAGGCCAAACAACCATTCCGCCGAGCAGGAGCGAATCTCGTACCTGGAGCAGAAGATCCAGACCAAGGACCAAGTCCTCGCCGAACTGATGGCGGCGCACGTCCCGTTAAAAAAAGAGATTCGGGAACTCTGACCGGGGTCTGGGTTACGCACAATACGGAGGATCAGATATTTCGTCCGGCGCTGGTCGGAGAATGAAATGATGACCTTTCGTTCAATGTTCCTCCACGGATTTAACGACTACACGCCGCCGAAGGTGACTCGAGTTCGGAAGTTCCCAGCTCGTTTGGAGGCGCAAAGGGTTTTCTTACGGACGATCAGCATGATCTTCTCCAAGCAAATTGCCCATACCACTGGTTGAAAGCGCCGCTGTGTCTGTCATACACTTGTGGCTTCCGCGGGTTTGAACTTGTGGGCCGACCGCAGCGGAACAAGGAGCCGGTTCGCGTCGAACAGCTCGATATGAAGAATCGGAGAACGAACCTCTGGCCAGGGGAGACCAAAAGCGGTGAAGGTCGCACCATAAAAATGACGCAAGAAGCTTACGGGTTTCTCAGGGAATGTGTCGATGGCAAGGAGCCGCACGATGCTGTATTCACATGGCCGGACGGTCGAGCGGTGGGGAATTTTCGTGGAGCATGGGCTAAGATGGCGGAGGATGCTGGCGTTTCCGGCCACAAAACGGACAGTATGTTTGAACGCCACAACATAACGGACGAACATTACTTCACCGAAGCGGCGGCAAAATTGGAGGCACGCCGAATTAGTCGCAAATTGGTCACAGATGCACAACCCTCGGATCGAGCATCTGTAAAGAATTGATTCTACAGGGCGGTCGTGGCGGAACTGGCAGACGCACCAGCTTGAGGGGCTGGCGGTAGCAATACCGTGGTGGTTCGAATCCACTCGACCGCACCATCTATTATGAAAACCCAGTAAAATCAAGGTTTTTGATGATTACAACGGTGTGCGCGATTCTCGAAGCGCATCCCAGTGAACGAGGCATTCCCCAAACACCTGCCCAATTGCGATGCGTGCAAGGCGGTCGTTGCGCATCTTGAGCGGGAGCTCCAGTAGCGGCGGGCGGGGAGTTGGGTTTAGTGGTTTTGCGCTGTATGCAAAGGCCGTTTTGCCGACTGCGAGTGGACTCACAGGCTGTGGCGAAGTCTAATTACCTTCCCCCTTGGCGATCTTTTATAGCGGAACCGATTGTACTCTGGGAAATAGGCGGTCTGCGAAAGCTAATCCCGATAGATAAGTCGGTGACGCTGATAAACGGAAGACTTCTTGCAGCTCGGGCATTCTAGGCTCAGCCCATCACTTGGAAACTCCGGCTTGCGCAGATTGCCGATAAAAGGATCAGGCCGCGATGGTCTGTCTACTACATCACTGTGTGGGAATTCCGATTTGCAATTAACACAGATCAATACCCATCGCAGGTTACCCTTCATGTCGTTTTTCCCTTGGTCAAGGCTCCAGCCTCTTCTTCAAGCAACGGGCGCGAGGCGTTGCCTTAAGGTGGCGTCGTTTAAGGTTCTGGGACAATACCCAGGAGACTGGAGAGTCGCCGGTTTATTCCTTGAACGTGGACTCAACATCGGCTTGTTTGCAGACTAAGAGGTGCTTGCGGCCGTCGAGGAGGGAACGGGGTCTAGAAATGTACCTCGTTTTGGGTCTGCCGGGCGTAACGACTTAGGTGGTTGGGGTGCCAAACAGTTGTCTTATTCGCGCTCTGAACTTCAAGCGGGTACTGTTTCGGGGGGACCGGCGACCAATAAGCACCACCGCCGCGCGAAAAGAACCATCTCCTGAAACGCGAGTTTTCCGGCCCCTCACGAAGCCGAACCTCCAAGCCATTGATAATAAATGGCTTGATTTACGATGGGTGGCCCTGTCGCGTTTGGACGAGTTCATGCTCTATGTAGTCCGTACGGGATTAATAAAAACGGTTTGGAGGGGATCGCATGAACCCGAAGAAAGTCTCCCTGATTGGCTTAGTCGCGATATTGTCAGCACTGATAACCGCTCCGATATCTGCCCAGGCGCCACCACCGCCAGATCAAGCACCCGCATCGGAGCAGACGCCAACCCCACCGCTGCCTCAGCAAGCACCGCCACCACAACAACCGTCTTCACAAACGCCAGCAGCCCAACAACCACCGCCGCCGGCATACACTCCCGTTCAGCTCGACCAAATGGTTTCGCCGATCGCGCTTTATCCAGACCCACTCCTGGCGCAGATATTTGCCGCCGCGACCTATCCGGACCAAATTCCTGATGCGGCCCGCTGGGCTGACCAGCATCATTACCTTACGGACCAAGCTCTGGCCGACGCCATTCAGGCGGATCAGCTTCCGTGGGACCCGAGTGTCCAAGCGCTATTACCTTTCCCGACTGTTTTGCAAATGATGGCGTCCGACATGCCGTGGACAAGTGCCATCGGCAACGCGTTTCTCGCACAACAGCAGGACGTGATGGACGCGGTGCAAAGGGAACGTGGCAAAGCGTATCAATATGGATACCTTCGCACTAATCCACAGATTGTCGTCACCGACGGACCGTACATCGCAATTGCGCCAGTGAATCCGGCGTTTATTGTCGTTCCCTATTACGATCCAGCGGTGGTATTCCTAGCGCCCCGTCCCGGTTTCATAGTAGGCGGTGCGATTCGTTTCGGATTCGGGGTGTCGTTCGGCATAGGCTTCCGGCCGTGGGGCTGGGGCGTAGCCGGCTACAGCCGATTTGACTGGGGCGCACACAGAGTGTTTATTAATGCCGCGCCCTGGGGACGAACGTGGGCGAATCGAGCGGTTTATGTTCACCCCTATCCAGCCGTGCGGCGATTCGCTCCCGCTCAGCGCGTTGCCGATGCGCATGCGCTACGCGGACAGACTGAGCGCGAGCGTCAGGCAGCGCGAGAAGGAAAACCTAGACAAGAAGAACACCACGATGACCGCAACTCGAACCGCTAAAGAAAACGGATGAACACACCTCGCGGTGGCGGACTCAACGAATCCAAAGCGCCGCCACCGCAGTCCCGCGGCTGCCGCTTGGACCCCCAAGAAAAAGCAAATCCATAGTCCGCACTCGGCCATCCCTTTGCACCGAGCCTCATCAACTCAGAGGATTGGTATCCCAAGGACGCCACGGTCGAAATCTGGGCACAATCCACAGTGACCAGAAACAATCCTCTGAGTATCGATGCGACTTCGATGGTCGAGTTTGTCGCTGAAAAAAATCTCATCCACTTTCGACGAAGCTCTCGCTCGCGGAATTGTCCGCGAAATAGACGAGTCAGAGCGGCGAGATTTTCTAGTGCGGATTCTACTTCTCTGGCGAGACGGGCGCACTCGGTGCATTCAGTTGACATTTGAAGGCTCGTCCCTGATGTGCTCGCTCAGCCGGTTAGCATGGAGCCGGTAGCTTTGTATCACCAGCTCGATCTTCCGTTTTGTTTCATCGTCTGGGATATTCGGCAGAATGCGTTCAAGTGAATCGGCTCGTTCGTTGGCGGCTTTGATCTCCTCGCGTATCCGGGCGGTTTGAGCAAGCCAGTCAGATTCGTCATTTGTCATGATGCTCCTCTGAGCTAGGAGGGAAGGCCAAGGTGTATCGGGCTCAGAAACTCCTGGTCGATCTCCGATTCCGCCTTGAACCAATCCACCTCGGGCGAGCCTTCCGGGATCCACGCATGGGCCAATGACATTCAGCCTTAGCGGCAATCGTCTTCTCCCTGCTGCGGAGATATTCAAGAAAGTCTGAGCTGTGACACCTGACCGCTGGCTGCATTGCATCCCTGCCTTGACTGGACGATAAAACCACCGGAAATTGGCAGCTATACGGGAATTCCCGTACCTGCGAAAGGAAGAAACCGGACCCGTTTCGCGTCTGCTCCCTGGCGGAAGGTTCGTTCCGAAACTGCTGAAAAACATCAGCTGACCGAAGCATACAAGCCTGCTTCTATCGCCGGTTTTGTCGGTCTGGAAAAGCAGGCGCGCCGGATAGCACCGTAGTTTGGTTGTCTAGTACCGATGCATCACTGAAAGAACCAGATAAGCGTGTCACGATCCACGGGAGGGTATATGCAGACATACGAAGAGGCGGTTTCGCTTGCGGCAGCCGAAACACTTAAAGCCAGAAAGCTTTTTCGACCAGACGGATCAGAAATCTCATACACCGAACTGATCGAAGCCTTGCTCCGCGTGCCGTGGTACATCAAAGCGGCGTTCTGGATTGAAGAAGCTTGGCCGGATGTTCGCGATTGGTTCGCGGATCGCAAACCCTACGCAATTGCGATTCTTGTCGGTTTGGCTTTCTCGCTTCTAACGAAGACGATGCCCCTTGCGCGTATATTTACAGGCATTGAAATCGTGCTAGCATTCTTCGTGCTCGACATTCTAAAAACGGTCGGTATCTGGATCATCGGTTTATATCTTTTTAGGGATGAGGGCTGATCCAATGCAAACCACCGAGACATGACATTGCTTCGATCTACGGTATGGAAGACTCCGGCGACACCGATGCGCTGGTGATGGAGTTGGTCGAAGGACCCCGCGAATGCGGGTCTTTCGAGCACTTTCGGCGACTTGTCCGTATTGTCCAGAAAACCTGAGGTAGCCTCGGTAACCCTCACCGTTTTTCCAACTAACTATCCCAAGTGAAAACGTATAGTTTGTCGAAGCGATGTGCTCAGGCGTACGTGATTCGCTAACCCCTTCGCTTGGGGCTCGCTCTTGGACAAACCGTCGCATCGACGCCTTCATTTCCCATGCGCCATCGGAGTTAGCAGTGAAAGGCAGCATTTGTAAAGGAACCAACTGTTGACTACATTGCTGAAACGAAGAATGGCGGGAGGGGCTCGCAGTGGACAACGAATCAAAATGCCCGGTTAGCGGGAAGCGCAAGTACGCAACCGAAGGTGAAGCTCTGGCCACAGCGGCACACCAGATTGCAACCGCCGGTGCGCCAAAGGAACTTCGGGCCTATCGATGCTCTTGGTGTGACGCTTGGCATTTAACAAAAAATGCAGGAAGAGTCGGGAAAGATCGTAGCTAACCGACTAAAGAACGTCGAAGCACCGATTCCCTGAGAACACACGCCGTATTTCCGCGTTTTTAACTAAGGCTCTTAGTGAATTGGCTGTGAAACGGAGTCAGGTGAACAGACCGACGAGCAGCATAAGAACACCTGCAGCCAGGCATGGCCACATCAGGTAGACAGGCCATGGTGACCACCCGTGGTTTGATCGAATCTCTAGGTAGTGGGTAGCTAATTCCCAATCGCCCGGATGAGGAAACAGATGGACCGTCGCGTATCCCAGTTCGATCATCTTATGCTTGATATAAGACACCAGTAATAAAGAGGCGCTCACTAGCCACAACCCGAGATCCAAAAGGGGATTCTGGCCGACAGCATAGAGGATCGTAGGGATGATTTCCTGCATAACGAGTGCCTCGCTTCACACCACAGATATCTCGGTTCGCCTATTTGATCCCGATCGCGCTGGCCCCCGGGCGCTCTAGCTGAGACTGAACACAACATCAATCGTCGTATCCACTTCCACCGTTTCGCCATTGAGCATCGTGGGCTTGTAGCGCCACTCCTTGACCGCTTCCATGGCCGATTTCATCAGTAACGGGGGGCCAGAAACAAACTGGAGTTCACGGATCGACCCGTCCTTACTGATGATGGCGTGTAGAACAATTGTGCCGGAAACGTGCGCCGTCTTGGCGATGGGGGGATATTCTGGAGCAACTTTATTGATAAGAGC
>Ga0206879_1111_pt1 | contig 18216 bp, 16 predicted proteins | sample Alteio_BWOrgCont_5_FD_152897 | JGI IMG/M metagenome (GOLD analysis project Ga0206879, IMG submission 152897) | Enriched cells from forest soil in Barre Woods Harvard Forest LTER site, Petersham, Massachusetts, United States -... | ecosystem: Environmental > Terrestrial > Soil > Temperate forest > O... | reverse complement strand
GAACGCTGACAATAAATTCCTTGGAATATTTTCAATGCGATTAGCTCCCTGAGGCCTGCCCGAGGCTGCCATGCGCTCAAACGCCTTTTTGATGATGGCCTCATTAAAACTTTTTCCCAAAGGCGGCAGATATAAGAAACTTCCGGAATCCCCGTGGGCAAAAACACAAAGACACCCGTCGACGTCCTTGAATTCAAAATCAAAGAAATCAGACCAGGCAAAGATGCTCACAAAAGAAAAACTGGATAAAGGACGCAATTCCTGATTTAAAAACGAATCCACCAACGGCCTTTGAGAAAGCAGCTCAAAATCTTTGTTCATAACGGGGACAAATCAAATAAATGCAGCAATTCCGGGGCAAAAGAACTGTAATCGTGGAACATGGCCTTGTTGCGGGATAAAAATTCACGCACATCCAGGCGATGAAAAAAAATTTTCAGATGATCCACGTATTCTTCGTAGATTTCCCGTGAAAGATAATCCTGAACGTAAGGACAACTCAAATGCACGTAAACCTTAAGAGCTTCGGGCGTTTGTGAAAGTATAAAAGGATACAAAGAACACTCGAAAGGCCGTTGCGTATAAACACCGCAGGTATTATCTCCTTGATTAAGGAAACGGCAGAAATGTTGGCCGCAACTCTGGATGGTTTTGATATAATTTTCGCTGTCCAGAGTTTCTCCGACGGTGATCTGATCAGCCAGCCCTGCCTGGTCCGCAACCCCGAGTTTGGGGCGCCAGGGAGAATCCGCGCTCTTGTAACGGCAGCAGCCGTTGCATTTAAGGCAAACTTCCGAGGGTACAAATTGTTTCAGGGACAGTTCCGTCATAAGTCTATATATTTCAAAGGCCGCGATGGAAACGGTCCAACTATTTGACAATGCTGCCTAAGGCTATTTCTTTATCCGGCGCCAGAAGGGCCATGCCATCGGCATCCGAAGCTGCCAAAAGCATGCCGTTGGAAGTCTCCCCTCGGATGACGGCAGCTTCAAGATTAGCCACGAGAACAACGCGCCGGCCAACCAACTGATCCGGCGTGTACGCTTTGCGGATACCGGCGACAATTTGGCGCACGTCCTTGCCCGTGTCCACCTGCAAAACATAAAGACGATCGGCATTGGGATGCTCCTTGACTTCCTTGATTTGAGCCACCACCAATTCGATCTTTTTGAAATCTTCGACTGTTGCCATATTAATCTCCCATTTTTTTACAGTAGATATCCCGATATAAAGAACTCATGGCTCCCACCACGGCCTTGATACTTTTAGGCCGTAAGGCGCTGGAGCGGCCCTGGCTGCGGGCGGTATAGGTAAAAGGGATTTCCAGATAAGAACAGCCTCTTTTGATCAACCGCACCTTGCACTCCGCCAAAATGGTTAAGCCCGTGGATTGAACGCTTAAGGATTGCAATAATTGACGCCGGGCCACCAGGGGTCCGTTGAAATATTTTAAACGCATGTTAAACGCCGCGTTCATCAGATTGACGAACAATTGGGACAAAGTCCGGCGGGGCCAATCACGGTCCTGCGGATTTTGCATATAAGAAAATATGAGATCCGCTTGGGCCTTTTTTTCAACCAGATCCCTGAAAGAGTCCCACGCCATATCATTATCTCCGGGGAAAACGCTGACATAATCCTTATTGGCAAGCCCCACCCCGCGCCAAAAGGAATAGCCGTAGCCTTCATTGCCGCCGTTGCTGACGCATTTGATGCGGCTGTCGGCCTTCATTCTGCGTTGAACAACCGCGGCAGTCCCGTCCCGGCTGCCATCGTCGATGACAATGATCTCATAATCATCCGCCACCCCTTGCAGGGCGCGCTGAATGCTGTCAATGGCAGCGCCGATGTTCTCTTCTTCGTTGTAAGCCGGAATCAGTACGGTTAAAGAGGCAGGTACACTCATCGCGTTCCAGCCCCAATGGCAAACAAATAATGGGCCATTGGATAAAATCCGGTATGCACGACCTCATCATTCATGGAAAAAATAAACACATGATGAAAGTAGCTTTCCATCAGGCTTTTAAGCTCCTTATGGTCCTTGCAATTGACATGGCCTGCCTTGCTTTGATCACAGGCATAGACTTGCGACTGGATGGAAGGTGTTCCGATAATGCAAACACCCTGGGGCAAAAGGGAAGCAACGATATTGCGCATAAAAAGCCCTTCATCTTTTTTGGGAATGTGCTCGATCACGTCAATAGAATAGGCGGCATCAAAGCCGCCTTCCACGGGTGCGTTTAAAATATCATGCTCTTGGCAATCAAAAGAAAACTTAGCAACCATGCGCTCCTTAATATCCCTGATAAAAATGGGGTCAAAATCAATGGCGCAGACACGGCCTACTTCCTGGGCCACGATGCGCGTGCCAAAGGCGTCCCCGCAGCCTATTTCCAGCACATGCTTTTTACCGGAGAGCATCTTGGCCGCGAATTTATAGCGCGAAAGCACAAAAACTAGCCGCCTTGGATCATCGTGCCAAACCTGATTGGTCATAAGGCCGAGCGGTGCCAGGCCCATTTCCGCCTGAAGTTCCAAAAGGCGCTGATATTGCGGTTCAGTGGTTTTAGCGTCGGAGTTTTTCATTGACCAGCGGGCATTCTCAAAATGCAGCGCAGCACCTCGCCTTTGCGCATCATCATTATGGCTTTATTGATCTCATCAAAAGCAAATTCATGAGAGATCATCCCTTTAAGTGAGAATTTCCCCGCGTTTTGCAAGGCCATCAGACGCGGGATCACGTAATCCGGGGCTACATCTCCACCGTGGGAGCCGGTGATGATCTTGCCGAAATGCAGCGGGAACGAATCAATCTCAATGCGCTCACCGGCGGCAGGCACTCCGACTAAAATGGTGCGGCCTTGCGGCTGGGTGATCTCATAGCAAAGTTCGCGGATGGACTTGATGCCGGTGCAGTCAACGGCCACATCCGCACCCTTGGGCAAAATCTTGGCAATCTTTTCATGAAGCTTTTCTTTTTTGGAATTAATCACGTGCGTGGCCCCGAATTTCCGGGCCTTTGCCAGTTTCTCCTCATGAATATCGACCGCGATAATGGGATTGGCGCCCATCAAAGATGCCATCATGATAACCGACATGCCGGCACCGCCGGCACCGACGACAACCAGTGATTCTCCGCTTTTTAATTGCGCGTCGTTAAACACCACGCCATACGCCGTGGTCACCGCGCATCCGTAAAGAGCCGCGAGCTTAAGATCAAAATCTTTGGGGATGGCTGTGAGCCGGTTTTCTGAAACAACCGCGTATTCATTAAAGGTGGTGACCCAACCGGCATTGACCACCTTGCCCTTCCAGCGGTATTTGGGTGTGGGCGATTGGATGCCGCGGCCCTGGCGCCAATGCATCACCACATGGTCGCCGGGCTTCACATTCGACACGCCGGGGCTGCATTTCTCAACGATACCGCCGCCTTCATGGCCCAGCAAATGCGGTAAAAATTTATCCGGTCCCTTGCGGGCGTCGATCTCATTAAGCTGCGCCCCGCAAATGCCCGTATAAAGGACCTTCACCAAAACCTGGCCGTATTCCAGCTGCGCTGGCAACTCGATCTCATCAATAACCAGAGGCCTACGCGACTCAACTAAAATGGCAGCTTTCATGAAGACTCCTGACCTCCACATAACCGGGTTATGTCGAGGTTTATTCAAAATAAATAAATTCGTAATCACCTGTATAGCCAAAATGCCGGTACAGCCAAATCCATGAGCCGGTATCAAAAAACGCCTCAGCCGTCAGTGCCCAACATTGCAAATTAAAAAGCTCCTCGTTGCTGCGATAGCTTTCCACCATGATGTATTTCTGCTTGCCGACGCGCTCGATCTCTTTCAACGCTGTCTCCAACTCAAAGATGCGCAAATTGTGCAATGCCCCCAGACTGATCACCAGATCAAAATAACCATCACCCCACGGATAAACATCCTGAGCCTTGTATCTCAATAAATATGGGCGGATCTCTTCGGGCGCATCAGCCAAACCATGACGGGAAATATCAAAACCGCAAACCTCGGAATTGGGCAGGAGTTTTTTAAGCTCACATAATAAATGCGCCTTGCCGCAGCCCACATCCAGGATTTTATCCCCGTCCTTGAGGCCGTAAATGTCGATGAATTTCTGCGCCACGGGCCTCCAGCGGCCGTCGTATTTATAACCGCCATACCCAAAGCGGCGATCGCCGTCCCAATAATCGAATTCATATTCCTTAGCCTTGCCCATGCATAAAACTTTTTCATCCACCATACGGTCAATGTATTTGCGTTTGGTGCGCTTATGCAAAGGGGTGACAATATCCAGTAAACGTCCCATAGAATTTAAACCGTAACTTTATCTTGTGAGCTTAGCATTTGCCTGGCCGTGGCACAAATATTGGGCACATCAATGCCATAATAGGCCATTAGATCATTCTGTGAGCCGTAATGATCCGCGAAAGCATCCGGAATCCCGATGCGCTTAAAGCGTTTGACACAATTCCAATTGGCTTCCGCCATGCATTCAGCCACCGCGGAGCCTAAACCTCCCACGATGGTATGCTCCTCGATCGAAAGCACCGCGGGAACTTGGGCCGCGTAACTTAAAAGCGTCCGGGCATCAAACGGTTTGATGGTCGGCATGTGCAAAATGGCTGTTTCAATGCCATCCTTGGTTAAAATGGCCGCGGCTTTTAAGGCCAGCTGCAAGGTGATGCCGGTGGTGACCATCAAAATATCCTTGCCCTCGCGCATGGGGATGGCGCGGCCGATCACCAAAGGATGGCGGTCATTGGAAACAACAGCATCTCCCCCTTTGGCCAAACGGATATAGATAGGGCCCGGATAATCCACGGTCAGAGGCATTAAGCGCTTCATCTCCTGTTCATCGCAAGGGGCGATGATGGTCATGTTCGGCACGGCACGCAGGATGGCTATATCGTCGATGGCCAGATGTGTCGGCCCCAGCGGAGCATACACAAGCCCACCGCCGTTGGCAACCAAACGCACCTTCACTTGATGCAAGGCCATGTCCAAAACGATCTGTTCAAAGCAGCGGCGGCTTAAAAAAGTAGCGATGGTATTGGCATAAACAACCTTGCCCTCCAGGGCCAGCCCGGCGGAAATGCCGATCACATTGGCCTCAGCGACACCTTCCATAAGGAAACGCTGCGGCATCTCATTCTTAAACTGCTTTAAGGTATCCACACCCAGATCCGAGCCCACAAAAAAGATCCGCGGATCTTTTTTCGCCAGCTCATAAATCTGATTAAGGCACATCTTGCGCATGACTAAACCGCCAATTCCTTTAAAAGACCGTCAATTTCATCATCGGTGATTTTATTTTTGTGATGCCATTTTAAATTATTCTCTGCAAAACTAGCTCCCTTGCCTTTGATGGTATGACAGATCAGGGCATTAGGTTTGCCCGGCTCGAAAGGGAGGGCTTTAAACGCGGACCGCAGCGCTTCGATGTCATGACCGTCAATTTCCCGCACGCCAAAACCAAAAGCCTTCCATTTATCGGCCATGGGTTCCATATCCTGAACTTCGCAAGCCGCCGCATAGGACTGCTGCTTATTATAATCAACGATCACCGTGAGTTTATCCAAATGATGTTTAGACGCGCTCATGGCTGCTTCCCACACCGAGCCTTCGTTAGATTCTCCATCACCGATGATCACAAAGGTGCGGTAAGCGGCTTTCTCATATTGGCCGTTGATGGCCATGCCCACCCCTAAGGAAAACCCATGCCCCAGGCTGCCGGTTGACGCTTCAACCCCGGGGATCTTGTGCTCAGGGTGCCCGCCCAAAAGACCGTCGAAGGCGCAAAATTTCCACAATTCGCTTTCCGGAAAAAATCCCTTTTCCGCCAACAGGGTGTACAAAGCAAGGCAGCCGTGCCCCTTACTTAAAATGCAGCGGTCGCGGCCCGGCCAATGAGGATTTTTGGCATCAAAGCTCAAAACCTCGTCGTACAAAACACGCAGGATCTCAATAAGAGAAAAAGCCGCCCCCACGTGCCCGCGCCGGCTGTAGGCAAGGATACGCACAACGGTTTGCCGCAAAAGCCTGGATCTGGTGTCCAATTCTTTAATTACCATACGGGAAATCTTGATACATGGCCGTGATTTTTGTGCTTAAGGTTCTGGCTTTAAGCAATTGCTGCTGCCGTGCTGCGGCTTTATCGCTGGTATGATTGGAAGATATAAATTCGTTCAGGAAAATCAGGCACCATTTCAAACCGAATAACGGGAACACGCCCCTTAATCTGGCCTGAAAATGAGGGTCAGCAGCAAAGATCAAACCGGTGCGCTGCACAAAATACCGTTTAAAATCATCGGAAAGTTTCATGGCCGGATGCCACAGGAAATCTGACACCAGTTTAACAGGATCATCCCAGCCGAAATATTCAAAATCCAAGAACACCATTTGATCGGCGTTGATGCGAAGCGAGTTATGGAAACCGAAATCCGACGGGCTTAAGGTCCTGAATTCCCGCGGCAGGAGCAAATCAGCCGCCAGGGCATTTTCCTTAAAATATTTTTTGGACCATCCGGATACGGCTTCGAACAAAGGCAGAAATTCTTCATTGAGAAAACGGCGCAACAGATCGTATTCCTCGCTGCTGGCCTTGCCCTCAATCAGTTCAAGGCGCCTGCGGATATTTTGAATAATATCCTCAAGGCAATAAAAAGCTTCCGAAGCGCCATCCAGATGCATGCTCTGCGATGACAGGGATAATTTCTGCAAGATCTCCAAAAAGGCAACGGCATGGTCAATATCCCGGGCAGAGACATCGCCATTGGGAGTGACTCCTTTGACATACCCGTAAAAAGCACAGCCGTGCTCACGGCTGATGCCAAACGGCTTTGGGATCTGGCTTATGCCCTGCTCCCACAAGAAAGAAATGCTTTTAAACTCAATCCCTAAGCGGTCGCGGGAATCCAGGGGATGTTTAAAGTAAAATTTGACCACATAATCCTGGGAAGGACAAACAAGACGGTAAACCTTGTTCCTGACACCTCCGCCGATCCTGGAAATGCCCAAAATCTTTTGGCGCAGGCAGCCCGACGCGATCTTGATCACATCGTCTTCGCTCATATCACTTTTATCAAGAAGGAAGGTGTTCATGCAATTTTGTCTCTGAAATGCGAAATTATAACACTCTTAAAGCTTATTCTCAAATTCTTTTCAGGGCCACCAGGTATTTTCCGGATTGATAGGGCGTATAATATTTGTCTAAATAATTTAAAATATACAGCTCTTCCGGGAACAAATACAGATAGATCCTGGGCACCTGTTTGGCCAGAAAAATCTTTTCCATAAAAACATATTCCGGTTTGGCCGAATCCAGCTGGGCCATGATGGTGTTCAATTGATCCGTGGTCCATAAAATGGAGAAACCGAACATCCGCATGTCCAAAGGCCGCGAAAGAATAAAAGGAAAATAATAAAAGAAGGGCTTACGGTCTGCCTGCATCAGGATTCTGGTCTCAAAACTGCTCATCAGGACAACCGGATCATCGGGAGAAGTCAAACGGTCAATCAGCCGGGCATCTTCGCTGAAATCAAACTTGCGCCTGAAATATTCTTTAAACTCCATATCCGTTTTAAAATCATCCTCTGTCCTTAAATCCTCATCCTGATTGCCCAAAGAATTCACGGATAATTTAAAGCTTTCGGGATAGCGCTTGGGGGTGTTGTTAAAATAAAACGGCAGACTCTTATTGGGCCATGATACCGTCGGAGAAATGATGGGATTGGGGGACATATTAAAAATGTTGGGATAACTTAAAAAAGCATGGGTTGTCAACAGCGCAAAAGCAACAAAACTCAAAAGCCCAAGGCAGGCCAGGGATCTGACGCGCGGCTTGAGCTTGGAAAACGCGCAAGAACAAAGCCAGCACAGCACAAAAACAAACGGGACACAGACCACATAATACGAAGTATTGGCCGAGCGCAGCACATAATAATGGTACAGGCTCAGGCCATAAACACATAAAACCGCGGTGAGTATTTGCCCCCGTTCAATTTTCTTAAAAAAACATAAGCTCACCACCGCCATGAGAGTCCCGCAATAGACCAAGGGCACCACAAAGCCCATCAGGCATGAGGAATAATCCCCCTCGAGCAAGCTTTTGTACATAGGCAAATTGCCATGCCCGATCACCATATAATCCGCGCGCTCGAGCATATGCTTCCAGAAAATGCCGGAGAAGACGCTGTCCCCCACAAAGAGATAAAACCAGATAAAGGCACTGACAAAAACAGCAGCCAGACAAAACAGTGCCGCTCTGATGATATTGATCAGGGATTCGCGTTTTTCAACAATGCCTTCAAAAGTCCACCAGACCAAATAAAAAAGATACGCGGTCAATAGATAAACTCCCGTGTCAGTCGCGTAAAGCAGGCCAAGGCCTGCCACAGCCCCTGCCGCGGCCAACAGATAAAATCTTCCCTGGCGGATATAAGCCAAAAGCACCAAAAAGAAAATAATATCAAACCAATAACGCATCACCGTTGAGTACGGGTAATTAAAAACAAAGGGATAAACCCCCTGATGGAACATCTGCCATTTAATGGCCAACAAGGTCCCGGCCATGGCCAGAAGATCATTGGCCAGCCAAAGGCGCAGGAAAACAAAACACAAGATAAAATAAATAATGCCGCCGCCCACCAAGATGCCCAAAGACTTTTCATAAGACAAACCACCCAGGGCCTTGGCCATTAAACTAACAAAAGCAGTCATTCCAACGCCATAGGGCGCATAGATATCCACGTTTAATTTAATGCCCTTGGTATAGGCCCATGCCTGGCCCATGAGGCTTGAATCCGTATGCGTGAGGCAATCCCCGATCCACATGCGGGCTACGGCTGCCTCCAGATCAGGGACAAAAATAATGGCCGCAATGATCAAGGGAAAAATAAAGGTCAATACTTTTGAAATGGTGGCCGCGGGCGTGCGTTGCAGGTTCTCATAGAGCAAAATAACCGTCTGTTCCAGCTCTTTAAAGAAAACCTTGCTTAGAACAGCGCCGGCAATGGTTCCATACAATAAATACTTGGCCCAAGGCGCGTAGCCGTAAACGAAAATTTTGAAAACAGCAAAGAGCATCAGGAAAAGCCACCCCAGCTCAACGAAAAAGAAATTCCTCCATTCCTTAAATAAATTCTGTGTGTTCAACTGCTTCCGGCAGAAAGATAACAAACCGATTTGTCCCAGGATCACCATGGCCACAAAGGCATGGTAAAAAAACATATCGCGCTTAGGGAAAACCTCTGCCAACTGACGGGAAAATAGATGGCTTAAAAACGGTGAAGGCGGTATGGGGAAAAAACTGTAGATGAGAATTAAAACTACTAGTGCCTGAAGGCTTTCAACCAAAACCAACAGCGAGCAAAAAACGATATTGGAAATACTATTCATTAAATTTCTCTTCGTTCCTTAAAGCCCAAAAAATCAACAGCGGCAAACCCAGCGTAGTCAGCAAGGCTGAAATGAAAATAAAAAATCTCAAAGGCGTTTGCGGCCAATACTGAATAAGGATTTTATGCTCACCTTTGGCCAGGGGAAACCCGATAAAGCTTTTATTGGTACGATAATACTGAACCTCTCTGTCATCAACGCTAATTTTGAATTTACGATCATACGGGTAATGACAGACCAGCCAGCCGTCATGCCCGGCCCTGTAATTAATGCCCAGATTATCAAATTGCTTCTTCCAAAGGCCCGTGACCCCGTCATTATCCGGGGATGGGTAATACAAAATAAATTTTTTGCCCCCATCAAAATCATCCCTGGGGAAAGCCGCGGTCAAGGTACCTGCCCTGATATTCTGCACATCAAAGGTAAAGGGCCTGATCAACTCCCCCTGGGCCGGTTGAAATTCCCGCCATTTGCCGTCAGCGCCTTCAACGAGAAAATGTAAATAGGCTCCTTCCTCGGCAAACCAGGAACTTGTCAAATGATTAGGGAATGATTCCGGCAAGGTCATCGAAAGCAAGATCAAATCCCCTTGCGCGTAATTAAAAGAATACGGATAGCCTCCCACTTTGATCAAAGGCCCCGTAATACCGGTTAAAATCACGTTCTCCTTTTTAGGAGACCGCACAGACCATTGATCCGGCAGATTCAACTGATGCCCCGGATCATCCACCATGGCCACCTGCTCTTGTAATCCTGCCTGAGTGATCCTTTCCAACGCTATGGGTGAGGCATTAATGGCCTCATCCGCCAAAAAAATAAATTGATGGTTTTTGAGCAAATAATGAAGCATCTGCTCATCTTGCGGCCAATTTTCAAAAGCCGCGTGGCGGGGATCATGGCCGTTGGCAAAGGTAAAATTCAAGACCTGGTCGATGACGTGATGAAAATCAGAACTGACCCGTTGAGGGTTCCAAATATTCAATTCATCCCTGAAAGAAAAGCTAAAAGGAGTTGTGTAACGGTAAGGAAAAATGGAAGGATTCTCGAAATCAATACTCACCATGCCGGCCTGGGGCGCGGCATCGAGCTTCACCGGCAGGCGCTCGGACACAAAGGCAAAATAGGCTTTGGACTGATGAATGGTAAGCCCCAGGTCAATGACCATCAACACGCCAATGCACGCCACCAGGAATTTCCGGGCTGCCAAAGAATTTCGCCATTGCACCCATCCAAGGCCTAAGATCAACAAAACAGCGCTGATGCTCAAATAGACCCTGACCATCGACGGCAAAGCCGCATAAACACCCAACAGCCCTAAAAAAATTGACGCGCAAAGCAGCTTGATACACATATCGGGGAATTTCTTTCCCGCGTAAATTTCAATCACGGCCTCAAGGCCCAGGGCAGCCAATGGCATCATTAAAAAGGGGAGCATGGACTGCGTCGTGACAAAATAGGAACGCGGCAGAGACTTAAGCGGATTGGTCAGGGCATTGATCCAATGGGCGATAAGCCCGATATTAAAACCCTCGCGTGGGAAACTTAAAAGCCACAAAAAGAGAATACAGAGGGCAAAAATCCATTTGAGCGAATTACGGCTGAGTATTAGTCCTGCAACCGCCAAAAAGAAAAAGCCGATGCCCATATAAAACACAAAATCCTGATACGGCAGGAAATTTAAATTATTGCTCCAAAAAGAAACCGGATCCCCCAAATCCAAAATCTGCTGATGAAAATAAAACGGCAGGCTCAACAGATGTCCGATGCGGCTGGCTTCCCGGCCAAAGGCCACGTCTGCCAGACAAAATTTCGCGATGTACAGATAGGGGCCAACCATCAAAAGGCCCACTGGGATAATCCACGCGTATTTCTTCCAATGGGCACCACGCCATTGATGGGGTGAGGCCTTAGGCAAAATAAACAGCCTCCAGATGATTCCTGAAATGATGACAAAGTGAAGGGCCAAATACATGCACGCGCCGTGGATGATACCGCTTCCCAAGACAACGGCCAGAAGGCCCAAGGTCGCGGCCAAATAGCGCATTTGCAAATTTTGAAAAAACCGGACGAGAAAATACAGCGCCAAAGGATAATAGCTCATTAAAAAAGTGCCTCGCATAAACGCCTGTTGGCAGAAAAAGACCGCGAAAAAAACCGTGCCCCATCGGAGAATGTGTTTATTCCTGGTCACGGTTTGCAAAAGAAGATAAATCCCAGCCACCCTGATAAATAAAAGTGTGCCCAGATTGGCCCAGGCAAAGACATGATGGAAAAATTGGCTGGAATTCAAAGACAGAGGCGACAGCAGCCAATAAACAAAGGCTGTCATCACATTGGGGAGTTTAAAGAAACCAAAGGTCGCGTACGTATAGGTCAGCGGCATCTGGCCAAAAAAATCCCACAGCTGCAAGCCTCCTTGATAAAAGAAGTTGGTCAGGATAAAGCAAAGCGGATATTCAACGCAATAATCTTGCCAAAAAACGAAGCTCGTTTTTAAACTGACAAAAACTTCCGGATAGACAAATAAAGAAAGTACTGCCGCGCCCAGGAATAAGATCAACATGGTCAGGGTTTTAGATTCAAAAACTTTTTTCATCTTTAACCTTCCTGAGCTCAAAAAAGACCAAGCCACCTTCTTGGGTGTCCGGCAAATGCTTCTTGACCAAAGGCCCGAACGCCCCGATCAGCAGCGGGGTATACCCCCGGCGCAAGGATGGGGACAAGAACCATCGGTTCAAAAATTTACGTGAGAAGAATGATGGCAGGCTTAAAGGAACCAAAAGATCAAAAATCATGCATGTCCGTTTTGGATCATATTCCCTTTGCTGCACCACCTTCCATCCGCATTCCGCGAAAACCTTTTGCCAGCCGGCAGCATCATAACAATGATGATGCTTCCAAAAATGATTATAAAAATTACCGAAACGCCGGGCCCAGGCTAAATTTATTTTTGAAAGGATTTGATAGCCGAGCGTAAACCGTTCAAATTTCTCCGTCGGGACCGTAATATACATCCGGCCTTCAGCCGCCAACACCCTGCCGGCCTCTTTTAATACTTCTTTAAGCCCGGGGATGTGCTCCAGCACGCTGTTGGCCAAAATGGTCTGAAAACTGCTGTCCGGTTTGGGGATTTCTTGGGCCTGGGCGCAAATCAATTCTTTATAGCTGCCGGCAGCCTTTGCGCGTTGTAATTCTTTTTTGTCAGGATCAAGGCCACAGTCAATCGGCTCTTTAAAAAGTACGGAGGCGAGAATCCCGTCCCCGCAGCCAATGTCTAAAACCGGACCGACAAATTCCTGCTGAGAAAGGATATGACACTCGAAAGCCCTTTCCAAAGCCAAGGCCAACGGCGCTTGCGCGAGGTAATCGGCCGTGAAATTGTCGTTAAAATTTATTTTTATTTTTTTAGAGATGCCAGTGTCGAACATACCTGCGCGATTTCTTCTTCCTTTAATTGGGGAAATGAAGGCAAACTCAAAACCCGGGCTCCGGTTTCCAGGGATACAGTCAGCCTTTTGTCCGTGTACTTACGGTAAACGGGCATGGTGGCAAAAGGATAAAAGCCCGGTCTTGTTTCAATTCCCTTCTTTAACATTCGGGCCATGAGCCTGTCCCGTGACGGAAAAACCCGCGGGTCGATCTTCAGGGCCACGGCCCAGACAATGGGCTGCACTTGGCTTTCAAATTCCTGCAAGGCGATACCCGGAATGGCGCTTAAAAATTTTTGATAGGTTTTATAAACGCGTTTTCTGTCGTTGAGGATGCGGTCCGCTCTTTCCAATTGCGCGCAGCCAACAGCGGCTTGCAAATTGGTAAGCCGGAAATTATGTCCGATTTGGGTGTGCCAATAAAATCTTTTACGGTTCATGCCATGATTGCGGATCACCGTCATCTTTTCAAACAAACGCTTATCCTTTAGCGCAATGCAGCCGCCTTCGCCCATGGTCAGGGTCTTGGTGGCTTGAAAGCTGAAAATCCCGGCATCGGAAAAAGTACCCGCGTACCGGCCATCATACCGGGAAAACATGGACTCCGCCGTGTCCTCGATCAATAACAAACGATGTTTACGGCAAATCTGCGTAATGGCCTTCATGTCACAGACATTGCCGTACATGTGCACCGCGCAAACGGCTTTCGTTCTCCTGGTGACCGCGGCTTCCAGTTGAGCGGGATCCAGACACCAGGTCTTGGGGTCCACGTCGACAAAAATCGGCCTTGCCCCCAGCGTGATGGCCATGTTAGCGGGCGCCACGAAAGAAAATCCGGGCATGATGATCTCATCCCCCTGCCCTATTCCCAAAGCGATCATGGCTAAAAAAAGAGCGGTGGTGCCATTAGACGTTGTGACACAGAACGGCGATTGGATGGCTGTTTTAAAATCTTTTTCAAAACGCTCCACATAGGGACCGCCGGAAATCCACGTTGAGGCCAAGGCATCAAGGACGTACTTCTTCTCTTTGTCAAAAAATACCGGCTTGGCCCAGGGAATTTTGATTGTATTCATGATCAATTCTTTGTTGCCAGATCAATGTAGCCCGTTGCAAACACTCGACGCTGCACAAGTCTCCAACCATGCTGCGCGTAGAGTTTGTCCACCTGGGACTTCGCGTGGCAGCGCAAGCCCCGCACGTTTAAAAACGGCAGCAGGCCCCGCAGGCGATTGGCCCAGTGCGATGGATCAATAAAAAGGCAGTACAAAAGTTTCGTTTTGGGCAGCACGTGTTGCATGAAAGCAGGAAGATCGGTTAAATAGGGTGTAAGCCCCATGGCCAGGCTAATATCTGATTCGGGCAGCTCATCAGCCTGCACATCCGCTTGCTGAAAAAGGATTTCTCCCTCAGGCGCATATTTCAAAACATTCCGTTGGGTGATCTCCAGCGCGGATTTGGAAAAATCAATGGCATTGACCTTGGCACCCTTCTGCAACGCTTGAACGGTAAAAATGCCTGTGCCGCAGCCCAAATCGGAAAAAGTCGTGCCGGGTTTTACATATTGATCGATAAAGGCCTTGGTGATCTCATAACGCTGGGCCATCAACTTGCGCTCGAGCCTCCCGATGCTGGCATGATAGGCGCTGGAATACCAGACAGGCCCGGAGAATTTCTCATGCCCATGGGAAATGTCCAGATAAAGCTCTCCCCATTGGGCGATATTCTCTTCCCAATATTGCTTATATAACTTCATTTCCTGCAAATCCTTTCACGCCACATAAGCCTTACGGTCTCACGGCTATACTGCATGAACACTTTTAAAAAACGGCTGTTACCCGCCCCTTTTAGCCTGCGGCCGTTCACCGCCGGGATCTGTAAAATGCGCGCTTGATTTTCCTGAAGGTAATACATAAGCCTGATGCAATAATCTCCGTACCCCCAGAATATTTTATCGTAATCGAGTTTTTCCATATCCCGTCGGCGGATGGCGTAGAAACCGTACAGGCTGTCGGTCACGTATTTCCCGGTCAGCATTCTCACAAAGATATTGAAGCTCCAGCTCAGCAAATGCCTAAGCCGGTCATCCATAAGCCCGCCGTACACAAAACGGGACGCCACCACCGCCTCATAAAATTCCAGATTCACGATCATCTGCCTGATATAGACAGGCTGATGATTAAAATCACTGTCCATGACCACAAAGATATCCCCGTCCGCGGCTTCCAGGCCGGTACGGATGGACTTGGCAAGGCCGGGGTCGGTCTTCCTTAGCACCGCCTTCACAAAAGAATGGCCGCCTGCCTGCACGGTTGTGAAAGTCCCGTCAGGGCTGTTATCATCCACCACCACGATCTGATGATCGAGACCCTCAAGTTGCTGATGGATGCCATCAATCAGCGGGATGATATTTTCACGCTCATTAAACGTTGGCACTATGACTGAAATGCGTGGCATAAATCTCCAGGCGCGGCAAGGGAAAGACAAGCGCCCCGCCGGCCGTCAAATATTTGTTTTCGCGCGCGATGATATTTTCCCTGAAATGCCAGGGCAAAACGATCAGATAATCCGGATTCATGGCCTTGACCTTATCCTCGGGGAGAATGGGGATGCCGGTACCCGGAGTAAACGATCCGAATTTATCTTCATTGACCTCGGCGATGCAGGGAATTTGGTCGCTGCTCAACTGGCAGTATTGCAAGAGAACATTGCCCTTGGTGGAGGCGCCAAGCCCAAAAACTTTCTTGCCACGGGCCCTGGCCCATGTAAAAAATTGGGTAAGCTCCTGCCTGCGTTCTTCGACGCGCCTTTGAAAATCCTGATACAAGGCAACGCCGGATAATCCTTGGGCGTCCTCGTCAGCCAATATGCGTCCGATCAATGCACTATTTTCCTCAAAGAGCCGATTGCCCTGTTTCGCCGCCGTGATAAGGAAACTGCCGCCGTTGGTGTCATTGAACTCAACATCGATGATCTTAAGCCCTGCCAGATCCGTCATGAATTTGATCTGCTTTAAACTGTAATATTCGAAATGCTCATGGCAGATGGTATCATAGGCCGTCATTTCAAGCATGGCCGGCATATAACTTTGCTCAAAAACCCAAAGGCCTTGCTCATCTAGAATCTCGCCGATCTGCTTCATGAAATCCAGCGGTCTCTCCAGATCATAAAACATGGCAATGCTGGTGATCACCTTGGGCTTCTTCTTGCCGAAATGCTCCTGGAATTTCCCGGCTGAAAAGAATTCCGGAATGAGCGTAATAGGCTCAGGATAATATTTCTTAAACTTTATCCCCGCGGCATCAAATCCTGCCAATTGCGCCTGCTGTTTATAACCTTTCAGCAAGGTCCCATCGTTGCTGCCGATATCCAGGACCAGATCCTCAACGGTTAAGTCCAGCATCCGCGAAATCTTAGCCGTGATGGCGTTGAGATGTTCGACCATGGAACGGTTAAGCCCGGAACGGTAACCGTAATGGTCCCCATAAAGATCCTCGGGCTTATACGCATACGCCAATTGCAAAAGACCGCAGCAGCGCTCATTGTTCTGGAGGCACTTAACCAGCTCCAGGGGGCCTTTGGCGATCACGGCATTCCTGTCCTTGGGAAAAAAGCCGCTTAAAGCCATATTCCCCAGATTGACGACGGAGACCAGGTCACGGTTACCGCAAATCCTGCAATGGTCAATGGGTTCCATCATAGGTCAATGCGTTTCATGGCCATTATATATTGGCCTGCTTTAAAGGCACGATAATGGGTTTTGACATAGTCCACAACAACCAAAACCCTCTCATTCAATTCCCGGTAAGATTCAGGAACAACATTCTCCAGGAAGACTTTTTCCATGAAAACATATTCCGGCCGGCGGTCTTCGAGCTCTTTTAAAGTGGTGCTTGCAAAATCCGGTATGATGGGGCCCGCCGCGAATGGCGGCAAGGTCCTGAAGGTCATGGGCCTTGAAGATAACATGCAAAAATAATAAAAAAACGGCGGCCGGTTGGCCTGCATAAGGATCTTTGTTTCAAAACTGCTCATAAGCGGCACCCGATCCCCGGGTTTGGTCAGCGCGTCGATCAAGGCAGCGTCTTGGGCAAAATCAAAACTCTGGTGAAAGTAGTCTGTCAGCTCCCGGTCATTTTTAAAATCATCTTCAGTGCGCATATCTTCGACCTTGTTACCCTGATCATTAAATGGCACCTTATCCCCTTCTTTGACATTTTTATACTCGGCATTGAAAAATCCCGTTTTGTCGGGATAGCGCTGGATCACCAGATTGTCAGTCATGGGATTACGGGAAAAACTCATGAGATTGGGATATGCCAAATAATTTTGATTGGTGAAGAGCGCGTAAAAACTTAAAATCACGGCCACGGCTTTTAATCTCCTTTGCCAAAGCTGCGGCATAAACTCCAGGCAGCGCATAAACCAAAAGCAGGAGACCATGACAAAGGGCCACGCATCGACGTAATAGCTTGTGATCGCTGACTTTACCACATAATACTGATAATTGGTCAATCCGTAAATACAAAGTAATCCCACCAACAGCTGATCTGAAAGCTTCTTCTCTATATATAGGCCGATGCCGGTGTATAGCAAGGTGGCCAGATAGGTGAAAAGCATGGCCATACTCATAAAAAACGCCCAGAAATGGCGGTACTTAAGACTTTCATACATGGGCAAGGATCCGAAGCGCGCGAAGGTCTGCATGTACGCGAGGAGTCTGTGCCAATAGTCTGTCTGGAAAATAAGCCCTTGAAATGTTACGGCAAAAAATAAAAAGGCTGAAAGAAGAGGCAACACCCAGCACAGATAATAGCTCCCCTGCTTCTTTTGGGAAACATAGCCCAAGGCCAACAAGTAGGCGTAAAAAGTGACCATGACGCACAGCCCCACCGAGGTCATGTAATAAACGGCAAAGCCGCTGTAGAGCGCCGCCAGGATAAGCCACTGTTGTTTTCCCGTGCGCATATGCAACAGCAAGGCCCATATCCACAAAATGTCCAAACCAAAACGCAGCGGTGAGGCTGAAGGCGTGCACCAAACCAATGGGCTTACCCCGGAATGAAACATCTGCACGCGGAAAATCAATAGAAAGGCTACACCTGCCGCCAGCACGGACTTAAACCAATAGCGCATAAAGAAATACATAAGAATAAAATAAATGATGACAAACCACATCATCACCCTCAACACCGAGCTGTAGTCAAAACCTCCCAACATCTGGATGATTTTTGGCCACAGAACGGAAATCCCAAACCCGTATTCGACGAAAGACGTCTGGCCGTTTAAGGACGCCCAGCCCGAGGACATGATAAAGCAGTCCATATGATGTAACCAATCGCCGATATAGATCAACGCCAGCACCCTTTCCAAA
>Ga0206879_1110_pt1 | contig 18299 bp, 9 predicted proteins | sample Alteio_BWOrgCont_5_FD_152897 | JGI IMG/M metagenome (GOLD analysis project Ga0206879, IMG submission 152897) | Enriched cells from forest soil in Barre Woods Harvard Forest LTER site, Petersham, Massachusetts, United States -... | ecosystem: Environmental > Terrestrial > Soil > Temperate forest > O... | reverse complement strand
CCTGAATGGTGTCGTTTATCAGGTAGGTGAATTTTCAACAGACGGATTTGTAAGTCCTAAAGTTCTGGTTGTAAAATTGCTTAAAGGTACCGTTACCAATCCACTGCTGCCGGATTGGAAACTGATGATGAAAAACATTTATTCCCTTGGCGGTTACCAGATCAATCCACAGAATTTTATTCTGAATGTACTCTACAACAACGTCGCCACCGGCGTAAACATCAATTATTTCCCGGATGGTCCGCAGGCCGGAAAGCCATTGATTCAGGTGATGGGCCTCGACCGGCTCAATTCAAACGGAGACCCTATTCCGGATGGGGTATTTGACTTTTTGGATGGAACAGATATAAGTGCCGCGAGCGGAAGAGTGATTTTTCCGAACGTCGAGCCTTTCGGAAACGCCCTGATCAACAAACTGGTTGTTCATAAAATCCCCAATGACTCCAGCTATGCAAAGAAATATGCATTTCCCGAATTGTATGACTCTACGCTTATCGTTGCCCAGCAATTTCCGCAACTTGACCGCTATTCTTTATCGGGAAGTTTTAAATCCTCCACCAGTTCGAGTATTAATCTGAATACGGTGAATATACCGCAGGGAGCCGTTTCGGTTACCGCAGGTGGAATAAAACTTACCGAAAATGTCGATTACACGGTAGACTACACCCTGGGAAGGGTAACCATCATCAACCAGGGGATTTTGAGTTCAGGCACTCCCATTAAAATTTCCCTCGAAAGCAACGCTTTATTTGCGTTGCAGACCAAGACCCTGATCGGCACCACCTTTGATTACAAAGTCAACCGCGATCTGGTTTTTGGCGGAACAATAGAAAACCTGAACGAACATCCCCTGACTCAAAAAGTCAACATAGGTGACGAACCCCTTGATAATACAGTAATTGGTCTGAACGGCAACTACAAAACGACACTGCCTATTGTCACTCAACTGATTAATTACCTGCCCTTCATGCACAGCAAAGCCCCCTCCAATCTGGTTACATCCGCTGAGGTTGCCCGGCTTTTTCCGGGAGCTAACAAAGCCATTGGTGGTAATGCCTATATTGATGATTTCGAAGGAAGCATTTCGAACATCGATTTAAAGCAGCCCCAGTCCTGGTTTCTCGCAAGTATTCCCCAGGGCCAGCCCAGTATGTTTCCCGAGGCTGCAGTTAACGACAGTGCCATTTCAGGTTACAACCGCGCGTTATTCAACTGGTACATACTGGATCCCTTGTTTATCCGTCAGACCAATGGTCTCACTCCGGCCTATTTCACCACTGCTACCATGTCGAATAACCAGACCCGTGAAGTTCTGGAAACCGAAATCTTCCCCAACGAGCAGCTGGCCAGCGGGCTTCCCACCAATACACCCATGTTTGACCTGGCCTACTACCCCAACGTGAGGGGCCCCTACAATTATGATGTCAAAGGAGTGTCGGGAATTTCGAGTGGTCTGAATGGCACCACAGGCAACCTGCTTAATCCGGTCAGCCGATGGGGAGGGATGATGCGGGCCATACAAACCAATGACTTTGAGGCCACCAATATTGAATACCTCGAATTCTGGATGATGGATCCCTTCAACAGCGACAATACGACTCCGAATACAACCGGAGATTTATACATCGACCTGGGAGATGTTTCAGAGGATGTCATCAAGGATTCCCAGAAATCCTTTGAAAACGGATTGCCCATCGATGCAGTTAATTCAACCGCAGTTGAATGCAGTAATACCAATCTCGCAAGGGTTTCAGATATTCAATCCCTGGTGAACGCCTTCTCTCCGAATGCAATACCCTTTCAGGATGTCGGGTTGGACGGACTGAGTGATGCACAGGAAGACACCTTTGCAATAACGCACAATTACCTGGCACGCCTGGCTGCAGCTTTCGGAACTACATCTCAGGCCTACATCAATGCAACCCCGCATTCCTTTTACGGTTATTCAATAGACGGGGATCCTTCAGGTGACGATTACCACTTTTACAGAGGAGACGATTACGATGCAGCCCAGACCTCGATACTCGGGCGTTACATGCAGTACAACAACTACGATGGAAACTCAGCCGGTTCAGGACAGGCCAACCATGCCGGCATCGCAGAACCGTATACAACATCCGCCACCACATTGCCCAATACCGAGGACATCAACAACGACAATACACTGAGCCAGGATGAAGGTTACTTTCAGTACAAGGTGAGTTTAAAACCCTCTGATTTCAGCACCGTGGGAAACAATTTTATCACCGATATTCTCTCCACTACCGGCCAGAACATCAAAGACGGCGCAACCAAACCCATCAAATGGTATCAGTTCAAGATACCCATACACAGTTACAACACCCTGGTAGGGAGCATTTCAGATTTCAGATCGATACGTTTTATGCGTGTGTTCATGAAAGGCCTCGATCAGCCCATTGTTACACGCTTTGCACGCATGCAGTTTGTCCGCAGTTCATGGATCATATACCCCAACTCGCTGTTGTCTGACGGAGAGTACTTATCGGTAGACGGCGCAGGAACTTCCTTCACACTTTCTGCAGTCAGCATAGTAGAAAACGGATCCCAATCCCCGGTGAACTATGTATTGCCCCCCGGTATACAGCGTACGGTCAACGTTCAATCGTCCAACCTGGCACAGCAAAATGAACAATCCCTTGATATGCAGATCTGCGGACTGCAGGATGGAGATGCCAGGGCCTGTTACCGGAATATGAACTTTGATTTTCGCATGTACAAAACCATTCAGATGTTTGCTCACGCAGAAGCCCTTCCGGGCGGAACCGCATTGAGAAACGGAGATACCAGGCTGTTCATCCGCCTGGGTTCTGACTTTACCGAAAACTATTACGAATACGAAATTCCGCTGGAAGTCACTGCCCCCGGAAGTTACAACGGAGGCAATGAAACCGACCAATACATTGTCTGGCCAAGTTCCAATGCGCTCAATGTTGCCCTTTCAAAACTGACAGGTGCGAAACAGGCCCGTGATCTGGCAGTATCCAACAATACGGCTCAAACAACGCTGCGCTATCCTGTTTCGGACGGAAACAATACCATTTACATTCTGGGAAGTCCCAACCTCGGCGGAGTGACTACTATTATGATCGGCATTCGCAACCCCAAGCGCCAACCCGGAAGCAAGACCGATGATGGATTGCCCAAATGCGGAAATTTCTGGGTGGACGAGCTGCGCTTAAACGGATTTGACGAAAGTGGCGGAGGGGCTTCACTTGCGAGGGCTAAATTAGATCTGGCAGATCTTGGAAACATTTCCCTGTCAGGAAATTACAGCACTCCGGGCTGGGGAGGGGTCGAACAAACCATGGCGCAACGTCAGCTGTCCACCAATTACGGATACGATTTGTCTTCATCACTTGCGCTCGACAAATTAACACCTGCTAAACTGGGACTGAAAATTCCGATGTACGTCGGCCTTTCACAAGGGTTTATTATTCCTGAATACAATCCCCTGGACCCTGACATCAACCTGAAACAGGCGCTGAATGACCCTTCGATACGACAGAGTGCGAGAGATTCGCTGGCGAAAGAAACCGTCAATTATACCGAGCGGCGAAGTTTGAATTTTACAAACGTTAAAAAGGAAAGGCCCAAAAACAAAAAGAACATACACATTTACGATATTGAAAACTTTGCCTTTTCCTATTCCTATACAGAAACCAATCACAACGACATCAATACGGTCTTCAACAATACCCGGACGTATCATGCCGGACTTATTTATGCGTATGCACCAAAACCGGTGAGCATTAAGCCATTTGGCAAAACAAAACTGAATCCCAAGTATTTCGCACTCATCAAGGATTTTAATTTTTCCCCGCAGCCCAGCTCACTTGGCTTCACATCCAATCTGGACAGGTATTACAACGAAAGCCTTATTCGGGAAAATACCGGCGGAGAACTTATTATTCCGGTCCTGTACAACAAAACGTTCAACATGAACCGTATCTACAACCTCAAATGGGACTTTACAAAAGGACTGAAGCTCGACTTTTCGGCCACCAACAATTCCCGGATTTTTGAACCCTTTGGGCCCATCAATACATCAGACAAACGCGATTCGGTGATACACAATATCGAAGGCCTTGGAACAACCACAGATTACAAACAAACCCTGAATGTAAATTACACAGTCCCCATCAACAAACTTCCGTTTATGGATTTTGTGACTACTTCTGTAGGCTATTCCAGCAACTACAGCTGGATGCATGCTCCCTTTGCAGCTGACTCCCTCGGTGCAACAATAAGTAATTCCCAATCCTGGAAATTCAACGGACAGTTAAACATGACTACTTTTTACAATAAATTTCCCTACCTGAAAAAACTGGCGCAGAAGCCGCTGTTTACAACCCCCGAACAAAAGAAAAAAGAAGAGGATGAAAAAAAGAAAGCAGCAGCAAAATTTGCAAAGGATCTCGCTGACTGGAATAAAAAATACAGCAATGCTTCGACTATAACGGCAAAGGATTCCCTCCTAAAGATAAAACCCAAACTAAAAACCGAGAATCAGTATGAAATTCTCGACTACATTGCCCGTCTGCTGATCAGTGTCAAGAACATTACGGTGAGCTACACAGACAACCGGGGAACCACCTTGCCCGGATATGCCGAATCCACGCAGATTCTGGGGATGGACCCCCGTTTCCAGGGTCCAACGGCAGGATTCGTTTTCGGAAGTCAGGCAGATATTTTGCAAAGGGCAATGGATGATAACTGGCTTGAACACACTTCCACGCTGACAACTCCGTATATGACCAGTTCAAGCCAGAATTTATCCGGGCGCATGAATATAGAACCCATTCCCGATTTAAAAATTGAACTCAACGCCAACCGAACGTATACCGAAGCCAACAGCGAATACCTTTCCTGGAATTCCATACAACATAAATTCGATACACTAACGCCTCTGCAAACAGGTACGTTCAGCATTTCCTTTTTGAGCATCAAAACGGCATTTGAAAAGGACAACCCCAGTCATACATCCCAGAATTGGGAAAACTTTCTGCAGGATCGCTATAACATGTCGCAATACCTGGGACAGATTTACAATACTTCAAATCTGCCGAAAGTCGGCATGTTGTCCACCGGCTACGTTGATGGTTACGGACCCGCTTCGCAATCTGTTGTCCTTCCGGCTTTCCTTGCCGCTTATTCGGGTCACTCTCCCCGACCAGGCGACCTCAACCTGTTTCCCTCCATTCCAATGCCCAACTGGAGAATTACCTACGACGGGTTAGCTAAATTTCCGGCGATTAAAAAATATTTCAAATCCATGACCATCAGCCATGGCTACCGCTCCTCTTACAACATTTCTTCCTTCAGCCAAAATCTGGATTTCGTAGGAGATGGAAAAGACGACGGATTGACTACGGTAAGAGATGCCGAAGAAAATTTTATCCCAAAACTGGCTATTGCTTCTGCGTCCATATCTGAACAGTTCAGCCCATTGGTCAAGGTAGAAGCAGTGCTGAACAACAGTCTCATTTGCAGTATTGAAATCAAACAGGAACGCAATCTCTCGCTCGCCATGTCTGACATCACCCTGCAGGAACTGAGATCCCAGTCCATTGTATTTGGCAGTGGCTATAAGTTTAAACAGATAAAAATGACGGTCTTCAAGCAAAAATTCAAGAGCGATCTCAACATCAAGGTCGATGTATCCTTCACGAACAATATCACTATTATGCGGCAGTCGGACCCTGACATTTCCCAGGCCACTTCGGGACAAAACATCATCACCCTGAAAAACTCCGCCGATTACAAATTAAATGACCGTCTTACCGTACGCGTATTTTTCGACCGAATCATGAACAACCCGGTCATCTCCTCCACCTTCCCCACGTCCAACACCAATGTCGGCTTTAGCCTGCGCTTTACCCTGACCGGCTAACCGTAAACTTCAGACTTCCGGACTGATTTAAAGGATCCCCTCATCCGCAAAACTATAATAGCTCTCCTCACAGATAATCACATGATCCAGTACAGGAATCTCCAGCAACTGTCCCGCTGCTTTTATTTTTTTTGTGATCTGAATATCCTGCTCGCTGGGCCTTCGGTTTCCCGACGGATGATTGTGGCACAAAATAATTGAGCTGGCCAGACTCTCGATCGCCGCTTTAAAAATGAGCCTCGAATCGACAACGGTCCCGCTGATTCCTCCCCGGCTGATCATCTCCTTTTTGATTACCGCATTTGAACGGTTCAGGTAAATAACCCAGAACTCTTCATGCGGAAGATCAATAAGCAAATGCCGTATTAAGGCATTTGCGTCCATGCTTGTAACGATACGCTCCCGTTTCACTATTCCCGATTCATTGCGTCTTCTGCCCAATTCAAAAGCCGCCATTATGCGAATTGCTTTTGCATCTGCAATACCTTTGAACCTGTTTAATTCACTCAGTCCCAACTTACTCAATTCATGAAGATTGTTTCCTACGCTGCAAAGCAAACGCTTGGCCAATTCCACTGCTGATTCGTTTTGGCTTCCCGTCCCGATCAATATGGCCATAAGTTCAGCTTCAGTCAGGGCCTTTCGCCCGAATTGTATCAGTTTTTCCCTGGGACGGTCCTCCTCGGCCCAGACCTTAATCGGCAATGCAGAATCCCTTCTTTCCATGACTCAAAAGTGGCGGTATTTTCAACTAAAAATGTCCGTTTATATACCTAGAACACAGGCATTTTTGTTAATTTTAACACAGCAATGAGAATAACAGAGCAATGAGAATAGACCAACACATCAGTTCGCTCCTGTACGAGCACGATTGCGTGATTATTCCAGAGTTTGGAGGATTCATTGCCGGCTATGCCCCGGCCCGGATGGAGCCGGCCCGGCATCTTATTCTTCCGCCTCATAAAAACCTCAGCTTCAACAAACACCTCAGAAGCAATGACGGTTTGCTTACCAATGAGATTGCCACAGCAGAACAAAAGACCTTTTCCCAGGCCAGTGACATCATCCGGAGTTATGTTTCAGAATTGAATGGCCGTCTTCAGCGCGGCGAAAAAGCCGCTATTGAGAAAATCGGAATTCTGCAGCTTGATATTGAAAAAAACATTCAGTTTGAACCCGACAATTCTGTCAACTATCTGACAGGAGCCTTCGGCATGACACGCATTTCATTCCTGCCTGTTAAACGTGAAAGCGTTCCTCAGCGGATAGAAAAAGAATTTCGCGTAGAAAAAGAATTTGTCGACCGCAAACCCTTGCCTCAGGAAAAAAACAAAATCAGGAAAATCTCAAAAATTCCGGCTATAATGAGTACAGTTGTTGTCCTGCTCGCTTTAGGAATTATACTGCTTTCAGTCAAAACGAATATTTTTAATCAGCTCAACTATTCAAGTCTGAATCCATTCGCAAAAAAAACGACAGCTGTTACCCCGCCTGCTCCAACAGCAGTGCCCCTAGCTGTCAGTCCTGCTGCTGCTTCCAAGGCGCCCGCTTCTGCTACCCCCCCAACTCCTGTAGTTGCCTCCGAAATCCATAAAACGTCAGAAGTCAATAATACCTCAGAAACCGACAAAACCTCTGTTAGTGTAACTCAGACCAGACACGAATCAGGCGCCGGCTTTCACGTTGTTTGCGGATGCTTCAAAATCAAATCAAACGCCCTGCATTTTCTTGAAAAACTGAAAAGCAAAAATCTGAATGCAGAGATCATAGGACAAAACAAGGACGGACTGTACATAGTCAGTTGCGGAGATTACAAACGCAAAGAAGATGCCTACGCAGAAATGGATCGGGTTCGCGCTCAGAATACGGATGCCTGGATGCTGGCCCAGTGATTCAAACCACAGCCCGTAGCCCGAAGATTATTCAGCCTTTCTTTTTTTTCTGTAAATAAGTATTGCGGCGAACAGTAGCGCCGCAAAAAGAACCAACCCCGCAATTCCCCACCAGCGGTTTCCATTTCCCTGAAAAACAACGATAAATACGATGGCAAACAGCAGTACTGTCGCCACCTCATTCCAGAACCGAAGCTTAAGAGAAGACCATTTAAAAATATTGTTTTGCAAACGCTTATAAATAACACCACATTGCAAATGATAAATCGTTAACCCCAGAACAAAGATCAGTTTCAGTAATAGCCAACCGGGAAAGGACAACCCGAATTTATAAAAAGCCAGACTGAACCCAAAAATATAGGTAAGCACAGCTGAAGGCCAGGTGATGCCAAACCACAATCGCCTGGACATGATTTTAAACTGATCAGAAAGTATGGTTTTCTCGGGCTCGGGTTTTTTCTGAGCTTCTGTATGATAAATGAACAACCGGGGAATGTAAAACAGCCCGGCAAACCAGGTCACTACAAAAATAATGTGGCAGGCAAGCAAATAAGGGAACCAGTTGTGCGTTAGCATAGTTTTTCCTATAAAAGTAATACATTTACCATATGGCAAAATCAAAAACAGCAAAAGAATCCCTGGCAATTACCACCCATCACGTATTGCCCTACGACACCAACAACCTCGGAAATCTGTTTGGCGGAAGGCTGCTGGAATGGATGGACATTATCGCCTCCATCACCGCCCACAGACATTGCAAACGGGTTGTGGTAACGGCCTCCGTCAACAGTGTGGCATTTAAAAACGCCATATTGGACGGAAGCATTGTCACGCTTGAGTCCAAAGTTTCAAGATCCTTCACTTCAAGCATGGAAGTTTTTATTGATGTCTGGGTAGAGGACCCGGTCACCGGGGAACGAAAAAAATCAAACGAAGCCATCTACACCTTCGTTGCTGTTGATCAGAACGGCTCTCCTCTTCCCGTTCCTGAATTGGTTCCCGAAACTGACGAAGAAAAAGATCGTTACGAAGGTGCGCTTCGCAGAAGGCAGCTTAGCCTGATTCTGGCCGGAAAAATGAAACCCGAAGAAGCTACGGAGCTAAAAGCTTTATTTTTGAAATAAGCTCATCCTCTGAAATATTCCGCATACACTTGAAATGCCCTTTGGGACATTTTTTAAATCCGATCTTCGAACACGGCCTGCACGAAAGCCCTTCCACCTGTACAATCTCATTTTTCCCCCTGATGGCTAATGGCAAATCGCTGATCGCTGACTTTAAATCGCTGATCGCAGAATAAGGATACATCCCAAACCCTGGCACCGTATTCCCCCAAACCGAGACAATAGGTTTCCCAAACGCAGCGGCAATATGCATAAGGCCTGTGTCGTGCGTGACAATTTCACCCGCCTGCCGGACCAGAGAAGCCGATTGGTTCAGGTTGTATTTTCCGCAAGCATTATAAACCATAGCGCCTAGTGCCGATTCGATCACACAGGCACGGTCAGAGTCTTCCTTCCCTCCCAGCAATACGACCGGCCGGTTTAGTTTTTTCAAAACCGAAATAATTTTCCCGACCTCCAGCCTTTTGGTGGCATGGGCAGCCCCGATAACAAAACCCAGGTACCCTGAACGAAAAGACAAAGGCAGTTCGCTTAACCTTACTTCATCCCCGGGTGGGATAAAATAATCAAGGCCCATTCCGTCGTTTTCCACACCCAGCTCTTTAACCGTATCCAGAAAGCGGTCAACAATATGGACCTCCGGCATCAGGTTCTGTTTAAACCGAACCAATATCCACTTTTTGACATTCAGCTTGCGAAAAGTAAATGCAGGCCTCTTCAGGGCCTGCTTTACCTGCAGGGTCCTGAGATTATGGTGTAGATCAATAATACAGTCGAATTTTTCCTTCTTCAGTTCAGGCAAAACTTCGCCTGCCTTTTTATCAATCATATGCACCTTATCCACATATGGGTTGCTTTGTACAATACCGCCAAAAACCTTTTTGGTCAGAAAATGAACCTCCGCATCCTTGACCTGTTTTTTCAGGCAGCGTATTACCGGACTTGTCAGTACAATATCCCCGATTGAACTGAAACGTATGATCAGAATCTTCTTCAAGGCCTCAAAATTAATCTATTTATGGAATTTTCGTTTACCTTGCATCATCTAGTAAAAGCCCACAGCCATGACTACCAAAAAAGCCTTTCTGCTTGCACTTCCGGTACTGCTGATTTCCAGCATTGTCCTTTCCGCAATGGTTTCAAAATTGGTCCATAAAAAGAAAAGCATGCAAGTCGGCGACCAGCCGGCAATGCTCGTCTTCCCTGCAGGAAGCACCTATGAAAAAGAATGGAAAAAGACAGACTCCCTGATGGACAAAGGCTTGAATAAATCTGCCCTTGAACTGGTGGAAGCCATCTATAAAAGGGCCAAGTCCGAAAAAAATGCCCCTCAACTCGTAAAATCAATCATGCACCGGCTCAGGTTGCAGCAGCAAATGCAGGAGGAATCAACCTTTAATGCCATAGGCAGCCTCAGGGATGAACTGAAATCATCTTCCTATCCCCTCACACCTATTTTACATTCGGTCCTGGCTGAAATTTACCAGGGCTATTACAACCAGAACCGCTGGAAATTTCAACAGCGTACACAGGTCGTAAACCTGAAAATGGATGACATCTCTACCTGGGACCTGAAAACGCTGTTCGATCAGATCATCAAAAATCACTTACTCGCCCTTACGAGTGCAGACAGCTTAAAACGTACCCCCTTGAATATGTACGATCAGGTGCTAAACTACTCTACCGACGATGGACGTAAACTGCGTCCTACACTTTATGATTTTATTGCCCACAGGGCCATTGACTTTTTGATGAACGATGAGCCGGATGTAATTCGTCCGGCCTATAAATTTGAACTCAGCGATGAAAACTATTTCGGTCAGGCAAATGAGTTCGCTCAATTAAACATCAGCACGAAGGACAGCCTGAGCACCAAGTATTACGCGGCCCGTATCCTACAGGATCTGATCGCATTCCATTTAAAGGATAAGGATCCTTCTGCCCTGCTTGATGTGGATCTTAAACGACTTCACTTCGTAAGAAATCACGCGACAACCGGCATCAATGACAGCCTTTACCTCGAAGCTTTGCTCAGCCTTGAAAAGAATTACCTCAGCTTTCCGGCATCGACAGAAGTAAGTTTCAGTATTGCAAGTTTTTACAATGGGCAGGCCGGAAAATACGATCCGCGTAAATCAGAGCAGTACAAGGGATTCAATAAAAAAGCAGTGGAAGTATGCTCAACTGCCGCCGCACGATTTTCAGAATCTTTCGGCGCGCAGCATTGCGTGAGCCTCGAATCCGTCATTAAAGCCAAAAACATGTCCTTCACACTTGAAAAAGTAAACCTTCCGGACAGGCCTTTCAGGGGGTATTTATCTTACAAAAACATGACGAAGCTTTATGCACGGGCGATTCCGGTTGATTTTGACAAGCATGCACGCAGGTATAACAATTACCAGGGGTATAACTCAGAGGAAATGATGAAGCAGTACATTAAAAACAAACCCGCAAAAGAATGGAACTTTGAAGTCCCCGATGACCAGGATTTTCAAACCCATTACCTTGAGTTTAAAGTACCCGAACTCCCCTTTGGATACTACATGATCGTACTCAGTGATAAGGCTGACTTTGATGTAACGGATAACGGAATCGCTTACGGTTTTTCCTGGGTATCAAACTTAAGTTTTGTAAACCGTAAACTGCCTGACGGGGATTGTGAATTTCATGTGCTCAACCGTGAAACGGGAATGCCCGTAAAGTCTGTTCTGGCCGATCTTTGGGCCAACAGATACAATGAAAAGCTGCGAAAATACGAATACGTAAAATCGGGCTCGTACACAAGCGATGAGCAGGGTTATTTTATTGCAAAGGCGGATAAACCGTATGGGAACTACGAACTTGAACTGACCAGCGGAAAAGATCAGTACAGGACAGAATCAGAACTTTACATATATCCAGAGACTCCTTCTGAAGCCATTATGTATCCCATGACCAAACTCTTTACAGACCGGGCGATATACAGACCAGGTCAAATCGTTTACTTCAAAGGCATCATGATAAATACCGATGGCAAGCGAAACGAAATTCTGGCCAATCATCCCGCCAATGTTAATTTTTATGATGTGAATTCGCAGGTGATCGCTTCGCTTAATCTTGTCACCAATGAATACGGCTCTTACAGCGGCACCTTCACGGCGCCCAACGGGGTACTGAACGGGCAAATGAGCATCAATGACGGGTATGGATCAGTGAATTTTTCGGTCGAAGATTACAAGCGACCTAAATTTGAAGTGACTTTTTCCCCGTTGAAAGGGAGTTACAGGCTGGAGGACTCGGTAAAAGTTCAGGGGACAGCCAAAGCCTATTCGGGATCATGCATTGACGGAGCACAGGTAAAATACCGGGTCGTGCGTGAAGCTTCATTCCCCTGGTGGTGGTGGTGCTGGTGGGGGTATTATCCCAACTCTCCCCAGACTGAAATTTGCAACGGCACCGCCCTGACAAATGATACCGGCGGATATGTCATCCGATTCAAAGCCATTCCCGACAGGAGTGTAAATAAATCCTCGTCTCCTGTCTATCACTATACTGTTTATGCCGATGTAACCGATATAAACGGAGAAACCCACAGTTCACAGACCGTTGTTTCACTTTCCTATAATGCGATCAACCTGAGCGTAGAGGTCCCTGCGGAAGTAACTAAAAGAAAGGATGCAACATTCGCAATTCACACTACCAACACCAATGGAGTTTACGAACCGGCCAAAGGTAAACTTGAAATCTACAGACTTCAGCAACCTGAAAAAACATACCGCAGCCGGGAATGGGAGAGGCCAGACCGCTTTATCATGAGCAGGGAAGAGTACTCGAAAGCATTCCCCCTGGATATTTACGCAGATGAAAACAATCAATTCAAATGGGAACGGGGAGAAAAAATGCTGGAAACGCCTTTTGATACCGACTCTAACAGAGTCGACCGGAAGCAAGCCCCCCCCGGCAATCTCGTGATAAAGAATCTGTCCTCCTGGAAGCCGGGAGTCTATGTATTGGAAGCTCATGCCCGGGACAAGTTCGGAGAAGACGTAAAGGACATAAAGTATTTTACCGTTTATTCAGAGAAAGAAAGTACAGTGCCCCTGAATACTCCCGACTGGTTTACAGTAGTCAAAAACCAGGGAGAGCCAGGCGAAAAAGCGGCCTTTCTGGTCGGCTCTGCTGATACAGACGTGAATATCCTTTTCGAAACCGAAGAACAGAATAAAATTACCGGGAAACAGTTGATCAAAATCAGCAAAGAACAGAAACTGATAGAAATACCCATCGGAGAAAAAAACCGCGGAAACTTCGGCGTGCATTTTACGTTCGTAAAAAACGGCAGGGCCTATCAGCACAGTAAGGTGATCACGGTCCCCTGGACCAACAAAGAACTCGACCTGCAGTTTGAAACCTTCAGGGACAAATTGCTCCCCGGACAAAAGGAAGAATGGAAAATCAGGATTAAAAACAAATCAGGAGACAAACAACTGGCCGAGCTGATGGCCACACTGTACGATGCATCCCTGGATGCGTTCAGAGTAAACAACTGGGACTTTTCGATTTACAACACATCGAATTTAAGCCTGCCCTGGTCAACGAACCTGACCTTCGAAACAGGAAATTCGCAGCTTTATTTCCAGGGCTGGAACAGCTATTCGGGCGCCCCTTCAAGAACCTATCCTTCCCTTAACTGGTTCGGGCTTTATCAGTATTACGGGTATTACTACAATTACGGAGACGATTATGCGGCGGATGAAGCTACAATTGCTTCTGTACCCATGGGAGGTGCCAGCCCTAAATCAAGATCCGGATATAAAAAAGCTTTTAGTGAGGCTTTAAGGAAATCAGATAACCTCGAAGAAAAACCAAATTTCGATAAATCAGCTGCCCCGGTTGCAAGGCCACCTGCTGAACCCCGCCCCGAAAACCCTGAAAAATCTGAAATTTCGGTTCGCACCAATTTCAACGAAACCGCCTTTTTCTTTCCCCAGTTGCAGACCGATGAACAGGGAAGCGTTATCATCAATTTTACTGTACCCGAAGCCCTTACCCGCTGGAAAATGATGGGCCTTGCACATACTAAGGATCTTAAAGCCGGACAGATCAGCAAAGAGCTGGTAACCCAAAAGCAGCTGATGGTGGTACCCAACGCCCCGAGGTTTTTCAGAGAAAATGATAAAATTGAATTCACATCCAAGATTTCAAATCTCAGTTCCGGTAATCTCAGTGGCACTGCTCAATTGGTTCTGTATGATGCCTTAACAATGAAGGATGTTACCTCGCTTATTCTTAACCAAACAGGAACTGCTGATTTGAGCGTGCAGGCAGATCAGAATTTCAGTGTTAAAAAAGGGCTGAGCACACTGGTAAAATGGAATCTGGTTGTCCCTGAAGGACTGGGAGCCATCACCTATAAAGTGATGGCGAGGGCAGGAAACTTTTCCGATGGTGAAGAAATGGCTGTACCGGTGCTGACCAACCGTATGTTGGTTACCGAATCCATGCCGCTTCCCATACGCAGCAAGCAAACCAAAACTTTCCGCTTTGAAAAACTCATCAGCCAGAACGGAGGATCGAAAACTTTGCGCAACCACAAGCTCACGCTTGAATTCACAGCTAATCCGGCCTGGTATGCAGTCCAATCCCTGCCCTACCTGATGGAGTACCCCTACGAATGTGCAGAGCAAACCTTTGCCCGGTTCTATGCCAACAGCATCGCTTCCCACATTGCCAATTCTTCCCCTAAAATAAAAGCCGTATTCGATTCCTGGAAATCTCAGAGTCCGGATGCCCTTCTTTCAAATCTGGAAAAAAACCAGGAACTGAAAGCCCTGATGCTCGAAGAAACACCCTGGGTACTGGAGGCTAAAGACGAAAGCGAACGTAAAAAAAGAGTGGCCCTGTTGTTCGACCTCAATCGTATGAGCAACGAATTGTCCCGTGCCCTCAGCAAACTTGAAAAGATGCAGTTATCCAATGGTGGCTGGCCCTGGTTCGAGAACATGCCCGATGACCGCTACATTACTCAATACATCATTACCGGCATGGGCCACCTCGACCACCTGGGAGTAACCTCCATCCGGGAAGAAGGAAAGACCTGGTCAATGGTAAAACGCGGGGTCCTCTACCTTGATGATCGCATGCGGGAAGATTACGACCGGATAATAAAACACGATGCCCACCCCGAACTCGATCACCTGGATTATGAGGACATTCAGTATTTATACGCCCGCAGCTATTTTACCAGGGGTTCAGCGGAAGCCAACGTAATTGCGATCTCATCCAGAGACCAAAAAGCTTTTGATTATTTCAAAGGACAGGCCAAAAAATACTGGCTAGACAAGGGCAGGTATATGCAGGGCATGATCGCCCTGGCCCTGAACCGTTACGATGAAAAAAGCACTGCAGGCGACATTATGAAATCCCTGAAAGAGAATTCAATATCCAATGAAGAAATGGGCATGTACTGGAAAGAAAATTACGAAGGCTTCTACTGGTGGGAGGCCCCGGTTGAATCCCAGGCCCTGATGATAGAGGCATTTGACGAAGTGAGTGCTGACAAAAAAGCGGTGGACGATCTGAAAGTCTGGTTGCTCAAGAGCAAACAAACCCAGAACTGGCAAAGTACCAAAGCTACCAGCGAAGCCTGCTATGCCTTGCTGCTCAGGGGAACAGACTGGCTGACAACTGAATCCCAGGTGGAGATAACGCTTGGAAATGTAATTGTGGATCCTAAAAAACTTCCGGATGGTACTCAGGAAGCCGGAACCGGGTATTTTAAAACATCCTGGAACGGCTCTGCTATCAAACCCGAAATGGGAAATGTTACAGTCAGCAAAAAAGACGAAGGAGTGAGTTGGGGAGCCCTGTACTGGCAGTATTTTGAGCAACTGGACAAAATTACCCCGGCTAAGACACCGCTTCAGCTGATCCGTAAACTTTTCGTCGAACGCAACACCCCTTCGGGTCCGGTGTTGGATCCTATAGACGAACACAGTCCGCTTAAAATCGGAGACAGGGTAAAAGTGAGAATAGAACTCCGTGTAGACAGAGATATGCAATACGTTCACCTGAAGGACATGCGGGCCTCCGGCCTGGAACCGATAAACGTTATTTCACGTTACAAGTGGCAGGACGGATTGGGTTATTATGAAAGCACAAGGGACGCGGCCACCAACTTTTTTATCGGCTGGCTGCCCAAAGGAACGTACGTCTTTGAATACCCTTTGCGCGTTACACACAATGGCGATTTTTCGAACGGGATTGCAAGCATTCAGTGCATGTATGCGCCTGAATTCAGCAGCCATTCAGAAGGAATACGCCTGAGTGTTGGAAAATGATTTAAATTCGAAATGATTTTGCCTGCCGCTCACGGACAATGCTTGCAAAATCCCTTTTTTCAATTTTACTGTCAATCCAGTAAACTATTTCGTTAAAATAATCTGGGTATTTTTCATTCGCATTATTCTGCAATGTCAAAATCTCATTCTTCATTTTAATGAACAGAGGCATCTTCTCTTTATAAGAATTGCATCGCTGGAGATTTGACATGTATTTATTGAATACGATCTCAATTTCTTTCGACAAATCTCCCTTAACCCTCAGGAATTGCTGATTTATTTTTAATCCTGTCAAAAAGGGAACATTTCATGGCGTTCCGGGCCTGAAAATGATTTTCAGAGCTAAAATAGAGAACAAAGAGGTTTCTTTTTGTGAATTGTAACACTATTTATATTCTTTAAAGTGTCTGAAAAACATACCAACCGGTGCTCAAAGCGCATGTATTATGGTATTTGATTTGAATGGTAAACTAGTAAAGACAATTCCGATTGTTAATTATGGTTCAGGATCAGCGATTATAAACGGTAACGAGTTGAACCCTGGAATGTTCGTTTATTCAATGATGGTGGATAACCAGATCATCGATACTAAGAGGATGATTTTGACCCAATAATATTATTTTATAATTGGGTGGGGTAAATTTTTGGGGCAATTGTCTGTCTTTAATTGTATTCTTAGTACTGCCTTTGTATCTTTCATTTTTGCGACACCGACTTTTAATCTTAGATAAAATACATACGGTAAACGTGTTAAGGCTATAGCCAAAATAATGATTGGTCCCTAATCTCCAATTAAATAAGATACGAAAAGGCATCAAAAGAAAGAAGATCTGTAAAAAGTGTTTCCCCTTTACATTTCTAACCATTCCAAGCACACGTAATAAAAAATAATCATCCTATCTTCTTAATTATAATATAAATATTGGAGACAAAAAAATCGAAAAAAGATTCTTGTTTGGCTTTAAATACCTCTGGATATTTAATTATTAAATCAGTACCATACCAGTCAAAATCGTAGTTCAGCGACATCAGTTTAGCATTCGAAGGAAGTTTCTTTAAATAGTCAAAATATCTTGTGGCCGGTACTCGATTAATAAAAGGAATTTCTTTATTGACCGATTTCGCATATTCAGTTAGCGTTTCGTCGCTGAAAAGGACTTCTGCATATGGAATTCTTAGTATGTGATAAAAATGAGCAGCCCATGGTGATAAGTAAGGGGAACAAGGTTTAATATACATGATTGATCCTGGTTTTAAAATTCGAAAACATTCATCAAAGGCAGTTTCAATATTGGGAATGTGTTCAAATGCATCAAAGCTGTACAATAGATCAATACTATTGTCTGCCAAATGGCTCATATTATGGACACCTTTCAATGAAAAATTAATGCGTGAGTCTAATTCTTTGGTTCTGTTTTCAATATCAACCCCATAAACATTAGGAACTCCAAGTTCAAGAAATCCTTTCAGTACATTGCCTGAACCAATACCTATTTCGCATACAGATTCAAATTTATTGCGTTTAGTTATTTGCTGTAAGAAATTACACCTTTGCTCAGCAATTAACTTCTGACCATCATTAGAGTAATCAACTGCATTTTTCGCCTCTATGTGTTTATATTTATTTGCAATTTTTTTGAAATCATTTTCATCAAGATAATAACGAAATGGAACGGCATTGTTGTAACGGTAGCGCGCATATTCGTATTTAAGGGCCCATTTCTTATTTGATAATTTTTGTTTTAATTTCATTGGATCAGTTTTATTGAATTATTTTTTCTAACGAAATGTCTTAGCCCTATTACGTATTTTCCGATTTGAGGTGCACCACATAGTTAAATTACTTCGGTAAAATCGTTTTACTATTTTGCCCCATTTGTAGCATTTTTGCTTATCTTCATTAGTGTACGTTGCCAGGATAAAGTGTGGAGTTTTCGGGCATGATGTTATGTGGTCATTGAGCACTTAATTTAAAGTTAGTTCAATTTTTTGTGTTTTAATAATCTGCTTTTCTTTAAAGTAATTTTCTTTCCGATTTCTGATAGTTTCCCGT
>Ga0206879_1109_pt1 | contig 18393 bp, 19 predicted proteins | sample Alteio_BWOrgCont_5_FD_152897 | JGI IMG/M metagenome (GOLD analysis project Ga0206879, IMG submission 152897) | Enriched cells from forest soil in Barre Woods Harvard Forest LTER site, Petersham, Massachusetts, United States -... | ecosystem: Environmental > Terrestrial > Soil > Temperate forest > O... | reverse complement strand
TCATCATCCGCAGCCCCGATGAACTCGCCCAGGCTGCCGACGCGACCTCGCACATCTTGACTCTCCTGCTTGGCAGCATCGCCTCGGTATCCTTGCTTGTCGGCGGAATCGGAATCATGAACATCATGCTGGTCTCGGTCACCGAGCGCACCCGCGAAATTGGAGTTCGTATGGCCGTCGGCGCCACCGAGCAGAACGTGCAGCAACAGTTCCTAAGTGAAGCGTTGGTGCTAAGTTCCCTCGGCGGAATCATCGGCATCGCCTTGGGCATGGTCGGATCCATACTGGTATCTCACGCGCTGCATTGGCCCACGCTAGTTTCTCCGCTATCGGTCGTGGTCGCGGCGCTCTTTTCGGTGGCCGTCGGAGTTTTCTTCGGCTATTACCCCGCGCGCAGGGCCGCACGAATGAATCCCATCGAGGCACTCCGATATGAATAGGCGAATTAAGTCTCCCGCTGTGGCGCTGCTTCTGCTCCAGATATTTCTGTTTGCGGCAACTGCATGGGCCCAAGGAAGGAAACCAGCGGCAGGTTCAGGAGAGGATTTCTTCATCATCGCCTCAATCGATCAATCCAAATTGCAGTTGCTTCTGAAGCGCCCGACCGAAGTGACTGAACTTGTAAAAGTAGCCGTCAAAACCCAGTTCCTGGACGAAGCCGGAAAGCCCATCCATCTCTCTGATCTTCGTGCTGGCGATACGGTCTGGGCCACTGTCTCCGGCTCTCGCGACAAGTCCACCACCACGCGTGTGCGCAAAGGCCCTATGACCATGCAACAACTCCACCGGTATTACTTAGACTATCCCGAAATCAAATAAACAGCCGTCGTCTGGTGAGGGTGCGCTACCCTCCGCCCCGGTTTCCGGTAAGGCAAAATGCTATCCAGTCGCCATTTCAGAGAGTCTCTCCGCGTACTCTTAGGGCAAAGTTGTGACCGTGACGCGATGGAGATAGATCTTATATTTCCGATGCAGTGCCGAATCGTGGCCAGCCATCTCTTCCAAATTAAGATCAGCGGGCAGCTACGATTTTGCAATGTCCGCACTCTGCTGCAAACAAGTCTTGGAATTCAGCTTGTGACCAGTTGTGACCAGACGCGTTTTGAGGCGGTTGCGTAAAGTGATAGAATCGTTTCACTTAGAAGCAGAGCGGGCGTCGTACAATGGCAGTATAGAAGCTTCCCAAGCTTCGGACGTGGGTTCGATTCCCATCGCCCGCTCCATAAATAAAGCAACTGAACGGGTTAAGCTGCGCTTGACTCCAATTCAACAGTTGACTCCAATTCAAACGCGCCGCGCTCTATTTTTTCGGCCAGCGTGTTGATTGCACGGCGCTGCGAATCGCCAACCACATGGCCGTATTTCTGCAATGTGGTCTTCGCGTCACCATGACGCAGTTGCCGCTGTACAACAGTGAGCGGTGCTCCGTCTTCAAGCATTTCACTCGCCGCTGCATGGCGGAATGCGTGAGTCCCAGTGTGCGGAATGCCCAACGCGTCCTGCACTGGCCAGAGTCCGTACTCCGTTACCTTGCCAACTGAATACGTGTTGTCATTCCTGTTGGCGAACAGATAGCGGTTTGGGTTTTCGCGATACCGATCTTTCAGGTATGCGCGAAGTCTCTTTTCCAGTGCTGCTGGCATGGGCACTTCACCAGTACTGCTCTTGGTCTTTGTGGATTGTTCCTGCTTGGTGCGTGAGTCAACTGAGCGGCGAATGTAGATGACCTTTCGGTTGAAATCCAAATCACCTGTCTTCAGTCCAAGCATTTCACCGGCTCGACAGCCAGTCATTCCCAACACCGCAAACATAGTGGCGTAAGGTTCCTTAGCGCGGGTGATGATTTGCCCCACTTCCGCTGCACTCATGAAGCGGATATCTGGCCTCGCTTCCTCACGGGGAAGCATAAGGTCTGCTCGCTTCACTGGTGGCACGGCGTTACCGAAGCTTCGGGCTGTGCGAAGAATAGAGAACACCGTCTGCAAAATATTCTCTAGCGTCTTTCGCGTGACACCCGTTGCTGCCGTGGAAGTGACGAACGCCTGCAAAGTGCGGACGTTCATTTCCTGAAGAAAGAAACTCCCAAGCCGCTTTGAAATGTGCTGAGACAGATGACTCTCTGCGGCACGCACAGTTGAAGGCTTGAGATTCACGGCGATTTGTTCACGCCATTCCTGTACAACGTCCGTGAAGGTCTTCCCTACCCTTCTTGGTGGCGCTGACACAGGAACAACGTTCACGGCGTCCAAGTACGGTTGCAATGCAGCATACGCAGCCCGGCGAGACATTGTTTTGCAGGAACCAAGTGTGACCGTCCGTCTGCTGCGATGAAATGTTGGCTGCAACACGTCTTCCCAAAACATGGCCACCCACTTCGGATTCTTCCCGCGTTGGATGAGCCTTCCTCTCTGAAACCGTCTTCTTGGCACTGTTCCTCCAGTGGCCAAAGAAGGCGTTACCGTCGCGCATGGTAACACGGTTTCGGTGGGGGTCACGACAGAGCGCCTTTGAGGGTCTGGCGTAGCGAAATAGCCCACCGTAAGTGCTTTAGTATCTTGGATCACAAAGAGCCCTCTGTGAGAACGTGCCCCGCTCCCTGTAAACCGATTTTTTCGCTACGCGAAGCCTTTCTGAAACGTCGTTGGTATTCAGCCTTTGACTGGCGTTTCTCCGCGTCAGATTTCCGTGGTCTTCCGCGTCGTACCGCGTCAGCACGTTCCAGTTCTTTTTCTTGTCGGCAGGCGCGTGCTCTTTCAAGATACGCTGTGCGTGGGTCTGGGTACTTCAATTCAGGTGTGACGATGAAAGGATTCAGAACGAAGAGATTGTCCGTTGACAAATCGGAAATACTGCTTTCACCTTCGCTGCACGCTGATGCTTCTCTCCACCACACGCGAGCGCGATCACGTTCGTCTTTCGCTGCTGCGAGTCGCTGAATGAGCGAAGGGACTCCGAAACTTCGGATGATGAGCGCACGGCGTGATTCGTTGTCTATGACGCGCTTGCGATCCACGGACATAGAGACGCCTGTGCGCCGCAAAAACTGTGGCCACAGCTTTTCAGCGTTCTGGTCAAGCGCAGTGATTTCTACGGGGCAAGTTGATAGGTCCAAGCGAGATTCTCCCACACTGAGATTTTGTGGGAGTTACCAGGGGCAGATGGCTTCTCACGCCTTGATTCGCGGGCCGTTTACCACCCGACGCGGCAAACGGTGCAGGTCACATCGTGACCTTTCGAGAGGGTTACCGGATTCCCAGCACCCTGGTTTGGCTGGGCATTCCTGCCACTAACTACGTGGTCTTTCTATCTTTTAATCATAGCACACACGTGCCTTACTTGTCAAGTAGTTACAAAGGTAAGCTTGGGTTTGTCAAAACTGGCGATATGAAACGCGCCGCACACTCACCTTGGTCACTTCAAATCCGAACAGTACGGATAATCCGCAGGGTCATACGCGGTACCTGCTGCCAGACCAGGGAAGGGGTTGTCAAGCGCGCTGATGTATGGATTGCCTGAAGTTGTGGGAGGGTGTGCTGCGTACTCTGCCCGCGCTCGCTCTCTCTCAGGTGAAGATGGCTTCGCCCAACAGTCCGTGGCTGTCTTGGTGTCGAAAACAAACGGTGGGCGATTGATCTGCTGGAATCGCGGCTGCGATGAACAGCCGCACGTGACGATGGCCAACATCAGAAGTGTGCGATTCAATGGGTGGGCTTCCTTTCATCCCCCAGTGTCACAAGGGTGCTCGGGTTTTGGAATGGTACGGACGTGCCGATGTAGGAAACCTCTTGACACATTCAGCAGTTGTTAAGCTGTAATATTTTCATAGAGTTACAGTACCAGAATGAATGGACCCACTGCGCTATTACTGCCACCGATGCGCGTCGCTATTCTGAAGTTGCTGACGAACCCGATCACCAAAAGGAGAATCCCGGCCATGACGAAAGAACTGAAGAAGGCACTTTACCTTCCAATCGAAGATGCGGAATATGCGCTTGAATCCGTGGCCAGCGCATTGCGCACAGCGGTCGCAAAGAAGGTCGCGCTACCAGCGCTGCAAACAGCGGCGACGAAGCTTCTCAGCATGGCTGCGATGGATCGTGACCTCCGGATCAGCCGGAAGGTGCTGAATATCGAAGCGCGCCGGATAGCGGCCCGGCTGCTGGCTGTCTAGCCAGCATACCTTCCTTGACCCTGTGGCTACAATAGGCACAGGGTCATGCCCGGCTGACCTGCTGACGCCGCAGAGTTGTTAAAGATGTTTTGCCACCTCAGCACCAGGCACTGAGGTGGCAAAGCGAAACGACACGCGAATTACGAACGCACGGAAAGTGAACCCATGAAGAAATCAAGAACACAGAAACCAGCGAAGCGCATCAGCCTGCGTCCGGGCTGGCCGCAGAAACATAGCGCCGCGACGTTGGCGCGTCGCCAGCGCGGCTTGCGGTGCCGGAGTGGGCGTTGCCTGCTGCCAAGCTGCCTGCGTTGCTGTAATGCGAAATAGCTCTGCACAATGTGCTGAATAGGGTGGGCACAAAAGGCTAGTGCGTTGATTACGTTACTAAGTAGTTGACAAACACGGCAGTTGTGTGGTATTCTGTAAGGGTGGTGGTAATACCCCTATGACTGACACTCCTTAGTGTCCGCGTGGCTGCGTGATTTAGCCGGTGTGGTAGGCCAACCTTCCGGGTTCGTCATCCCCAATGACAATCTAAGCAATCGTGCGTTCACACGCACCCGGAGAACTACCTTGAAACATACCTGCGACGTTTACATTACCAGCCTAAAAATGACCGACAACGAGAAGGTTGTCGATGTAGAAGCGGAAGGAACTGGGGGAAGCCACAAGTTCGGTTTCCTTGTTTCCTCAGAAAAAGCACGCTCGTTGCGTGTTAACCAGCACCTTGTCTTGACGGTGAGGACCGAAGCGCATGAGAACCAAGACACGTAGACACGAACGCGGCGCTGGCCCTTGTGAATATTGCCAGCGAGGACGACACACCGCTTGCCGACCACGATTGGACGGAACGCTCTGCACCTGCACATGCCCCGGCAGCAGACAAATGCAAGTACGTCAGAGAGTGCTCAATGAAGATAGGGAACGCGCAGGACAGCCCCCGGTGACACTACGGGAATTGTTTGAATATTCGGGGAGGCGATACAAGAAAGCATTTGAGGCTGAAGGAGAACAAGCAGTATGAGTAATGAAGATAAGTTTTTCACTGTTGGCGAGCTGGTGAGCGTACGCCGTTGGAAGAGATCTGAGATAACCCGGCTGCTGGGTCGGCCTGACCGCATCGTCCCTGGTGTCCACAAACGGCCAGCCCATCTTTATGGTGTAGGCCGTGTGATCGCGGCAGAGATGTTGTACAAGCCCTTTCGCGGAACCCGGCGCAATCCTAACCAGGAAGTCAGCATCGTCAAGGAATTGCTCATAGGCGGGGTGCGGGTGTTTGTTTAGGCTACAAAGCACCAGAAACCTACGCCAAACGGGAGTTTCTCAAACATTTCTCTCGTTTTTGTTGGTCTTTTCGCACATTTTTCTGAACAGCCCATGAGTAAAAAGGGTGACATCCATGAGTAAAAAGGGTGCTATACGGTAGCAATAGGCACCAGTTTTACTCATGGATCAAAGTGAAGTAAATGCCCATAAACATTGGGTTAAAGTGGCTTTCTGGGACTTCGATTCTCTATGTTATCTGCCCTATTAGAAAGGAAAGTTTTGGTTCTGCCTTTGAATTTGTCTTTGGTTTGGATGTTGGTTCTGATTCTTGAGAGTTGGGAAAGAGACTAAAGAATGAGTGATTTCATTACGACACTGCAAACAATGCAGGAAGAGAAAGAGAGAAGAGAGAGGAAGGCGTTCTGGAATGGTCACAGCGTTTTTCAGGCTCCTTACCAGGTTGTCGGCTTCAAAGGAACGGCCCCGGCTCTTGTCTTGTTGTATTTGTATGAGCGAGCAGGGTCAGTCCCTTTCCACTGCGAGCAAGCAGGAATCATTGAGCTGAAGATAAAGGAAGAAACCATCTCATCACGCACAGGACTGGTGCGGAAATCCGTCAGCGCTGCTATCGGAGTTCTTGAAGAAGCGGGTTGCATTCGCGTCGAAAGAAGCCAGTCCAAAGTAACAGGCAGGATGCGTGTGAGCGTGTACTTGCTCCTGCATCCACAGACCAAGCAGCCGTTGATGGCGAGACGCAAGGAGTTTGGGATTTGTCACTCAAACGGTTTTGAACTTCCATATCTGACGATTCCGAAAGAGTCGCGAGAAATACTCTGCCAGTTGGTGCCGGTGGGCAGAGCGGTATACATCGTGACGCTCGCTCTAGCAAGCAAGAGAATGTTGACCAGTTTCGGTGTTACACGCGATGAACTGAAGATTGAGTCTCGTTTGGGCAAGAATGGTTTCAATCGCGGTTTGAAACAGTGCAAAGGGAAGAAGCTTTTCACGTTCAAACGCGGAACGCTGACGTTGCATGACGCGGCGACAGGCGAACCGTCGCAGAGACAGAATCATCCGCGCGAGTGGGTAAAACACGAAAATCCAAACTGGCGATTCGATTTAGACAAGGTGACATCCGCACAGTGGGAACGAACGATCACCTACTTGATGAAGCGCGAGTTCATCGTTGGTGCGGACGGTTGGACGCGGACGCAGCGCGGCATCATCTGCCCGTTTTGCAAAGATGAACGCTGTTTCTCTGTCAACTTCACAACTTGCCAGTACATATGTCACGAGAACTGCGGCGACTACAGCAAAGGCCGCCTTGGTCAGTTGGTCAAGCGCGTCCTGCGAGTCAGTATGGACGAAACGAAGCAGTTCATACAAGCGCACATGGATGTGCCAGCGGATAAGGCCGCGTAACCGTAAGTGGGTAACATTTCGTTACATTGCCACAACACTGGCTTTTCGTGATTATTTCGTATCACCATTGTTTGCATAGCGTTGTTGACGATTTGATGACCGCAACGACTTCACACTATTGAGATGTAGCTTACAATAGAAGATATAAAGGGAAATCGAAACAGGCTTAATTTTCTGCTGACTGCCATGCAGTTCTGCATTCCCAGACAACTGATTAGTAGTAGGGCGTAGATGGTGGTCTGCGTCAATGGTTAGGCATTGCGCACTCAGCGTGATGACCCGGCGCTCCACTTCCGTGGTAGTTGCCTGCTTCGCGGCCAACCGGCCTGAAGCCTTAACCCCTAAATAATTCCACAAGTTCTGCGCGTGTGTATCCTGACAAAAGTTTGTCCACACAAAGCGCAGCGAACGCGGCTTAGAACGTCGCCCATCTGGCCCACACACCCAGATGCTACGTTCCGCTTTCACCAGCGTAGCCGCGCTTCAAAGAGGGAAGCTGACTCGCCCTAACCCGCGCTCAGCTTCTCTCTTTTCATTTTTTTTTTTTTTGATTTTCGTTGGCGGTCTAAAAAGGCAGCCGCTAACGATTATGGCGCGTTCGTGCTTTCTCATCGTGGCGCGCCTTTGACATTGAGTTTGACCGCAGCGTTTTGCCACGTCATGCGGTCAATTTGCGGCTTCGTTCCAAGTCACTCACGCGCCTGCCAGCGAAGCCGCGAAAAAGTTTTGGTAGGCACGGCCAACCTTTGCGTTCATGTCGCTAGGAAGCACCGACCACGCCAACGCGGCCTGCTTACATTCAGGCCGCAAATATTCAGCCGGAAGTGTGGAACAAGCGCGGTGTCACTAAAAGACGATGCCGCGCAAATCTAGAACAAGGAAGCAACGAATCAAAATGAAGCAAGGAAAAGTTAAGTGGTTCTCCAGCCCGAAAGGGTTTGGATTCGTAACATGTGGTCAGGACTACTTCGTGCATTTCTCGGCCATCGTAGCAGAAGCAGGAACGTATCGAACGCTTAACGCTGGCGACGAAGTTTCCTTCGATGTGATCGAAGGCACAAAAGGCCCGCAAGCAGTCAATGTTCGCGTAGTCACACCGGCACAAGACCAAAAGGAAAACGAAAATGTCAGCAACTAGCAAACTCGCATTACCACTCTTCGGCGCAGAGTCTCCTGAAACCGCGCACCCGGTGGGACAGAATCATGACAGCTCTATGGCCATTCTTGACAACGCTGCTGTGTTCGTTGCAGTGCCAGTGTCAGCGACCGCTGCCGGTCAAGTCGGACAGATTGCGGTTGATGCAACGCACATCTATGTTTGCATCGCTGCTAATACGTGGTGCCGCGCAACCATCGCAACGTTCTAGGTGAAATGAACATGATGAACAGAACAGCAAAACCAACCACAGAAGATCTGCGCATCGAGGCATCGAACGCCAAGCGCGAACTTGCGACCCAGAACGGTTACGTGATCGAACTTCGCGGTGACATCCACGCCAGCACACTTGCAATTGCGGCGTTGAAGAAGCAGCTTGCAGAAATGGAATCTGCTCTCAAGCGGCGCACCAGCCGGTTGCAGGACGCGGAGAAGAAGCTAGCGAAGATGAGCAAGTCGTAGATGCCACTGCGCTGCAAGAAGCCTTGCCAGAGGCCCGGATGCCCAGCATTGGTCCAACCGCCCGATACACATTGCCCGCCACACATGACCAAAGTGGCCCGCCAGCGATACGAAGACAAGCGAAACGATCCTGTGTGGCAACTGTATCAGACACCACGTTGGAAGAGATTCAGGAAGTGGTTCATAAGCCAGAACATCTTGTGTCAGTTGATAGTTGACGGCCAACAATGTACCCGCATCGCTAGCGTTGTTCACCATCGTAAAGCAGTGCGTGAACATCCTGACCTGATGTTCGTTGCGTCCAATTGCGTCGCCTTGTGCGCTCATCACCACGATCACAAACCAGGCGACAAGGACGAAGACCAAAGACAACAATACTCGCCAACCAACGAATCAATCTGGGGAGACGATGAACAACCTACAACAGTTTGAGCAGCACGCAAACGCTCAATTTGCTGAGCAGTTGCCCAAGGTTCTTGACCTGGACGAAGACAATCTAGACGAAGGGCTCAAGACCATCATTGATGACACCCAGCAACAGTTGGAAGCCGACGCGATACAGGCAGGTGTTGAAACATGCCCGCGCAGCGCCTTCTTGTTGGTCTTTGGCTTGACTGATTTTTATATGGAAGCACACGCAGAAGAACTGCACGTTCCGCCAGAGTACTTCGGCGGCCCGCGTGAAGAAGACGAAGCACGTGCCTACGTTGAAGAGCGCCGCTTAGGTCTGCCGATCCGCTGTAACTGTCTGACCGGCACAAGACTGAACTAGAAGCGTCTGGCTGGGGGTGGGGGTACTTCGTTTTCCAGAGTACTGTCTCCAAAAAACCGACCGATCCGATATTTTTTGCGCGTGCAATGAAATTCGTTTTCTTATCTAGGTGCAGCCAATGATTTTCGTTTTCTTACCTTAGCTATATTTACTGAAAACAAAGGATTTAGAGGTAAACGGCAATGAAATGGATCCAAAGGACCCCGAAAAAGCGACTAACTGAGCTAATCCGCGAACACATTCAGCCCAGCCTGGCGCAGCTTCTTAGCTACCTGCCGTCAGCCGAAGCGCTGGCGACGATAAATCCTGATTGGAACGGATTCATCGAACATGCGCGCAGCCTAGAAGCCGATTTTGACCAGCTAGCCGAAGCGGGATCTTGGGAAGAAATACGCAGTCGGTTTGATGACTGCGTTTTGCTGTGGCGCATCGCGCTCAAGCAAATAAAAACCGGCGGCCAAGTGAACTAACATGCGGAAAACAGAAATTCAGCCAAGTTTCCTAGGCGGTGGACTTCCGCAAGAGAAGCCCTTGAAGCTGGCACCCGGTTGGAGATTTTCAACTGATGGCTCGCCCGGACCTGATTTTCAGATTGAGCGTTGCAGCGTTTTCACAACCCCGTCAGGCGAAAAAGTGACACTGTACAAATGGTCCACGCGTTCGGCTGTTGTTAGTGCCCTACGCGAAAGAGTGGAGCGATTACGCATGGAAATCCTTCGTGAAGATGCCGAAGCAATCAACCGTGCAGACCGTCGCCTTTTGGATCAGAAAAATATGCTGACGCGCTCCGCACCCAAGAAGCGTGGCCGCAAGAAAGGAAAGAAAAATGCAGATAAGTGAAATCCGTTCCAAGGTGTTCGATTTCTTCCGCAAAAGAAATCTTCCAGTGCCTGAAAAATGGTCTGACGATGCTGTGCGTTGTTTTTATGAACGCGAACGCGACATTCGCAGTGGACGTGCTCGGTTCTACACTCGCGGCGCGCAGTTGCGTGCATTAGGCAAAGCGCCAGAAAGCGCAGCACCAACAATCACCGCTCCTGCGATTGAGTCCACCGTCAGCAAGGACGAAATGGAACAGTTGCGTAGGCGCGCAATCGCAGCACTGGCATAAAAGTTTGTACCGGCCCAGTTCATCGGGCTGTTTCATCAGATGGACAAAACCAAATCACAAAGAAAAAGGAAGTCACAGAAATATCATGAGTAATCTTTCAATAAGTGCGCAAGTCGAACTTAAACAAGCGCAGAACCAACTGCTGGAACTGAGCAATCGCCCAACTCTCACAGCAGGTGAGAAGAGACAGTTTGACGCGCTGCTTGCTAAAATCAGTCTTCTCAAATCTGGCGCTATCAGCGATGAAGTCCGACTCGCAGAAGTTGACCAGCTAGCGAAAGAATATGGACTGCCCCGCGTTGACCTGAGTGCGCGGCGCGCAGAGCGTGAGGAACTGAGGAACTGGTTGCGGAATGCGCCAGAGACGCGCAGCTACAGTCCACTCACAGAACCTAACAGCACGGTGCCCGCTGCATTTTTCAAAGAGTTGATGCTTGGCATTGCGCAGTATGACCCGATTTTTTCGGCAGACAACATCCGCTTAATCACTTTGGACAATGCACGGCCCATGACTGTGCCCGCGTTGGACCTGAGCCAAGTCACAGCAGCGGTTGTGGGTCAGGCAGTTGACAACCCGCCAACGGTGAACCCAGTTGCCGGTTCTATGTCTCTGGGAACTTTTACCTACAGGTCGAACCCGATTGCCTGCACGATGGAGTTGGAACAGGACAGCTTTGAGAGCATTTCGGAGATTCTGACGCAAGCATTTCAGGTTGGAATGGCTCGCGGCATCGGTGCTGACCTTATCAACGGCAACGGCACGACTGCGCCACAAGGTTTGCTGACCGCTGCAACCGATTCCACGGTTACCACGGCTGCTGCTGGCGTGATCGCTGCCGCAGACATCAGCGACATCTATTTCAGCGTTAACCGTGCGTACCGCGCTTCCCCGAAGTGCGCGTGGGTGATGGCAGACGCCACGTATGAAATGGTCAGACTGGCTAAGGATTCAAACAACCGACCACTGCTGAATATGTCGAAAGACGGTGAAGTTTTGATGGGTAAGAAAATCCTTATCAGCCCTTCAATGCCCACCGGCGCTGGAAGCAGGGCCATCGTGTTTGGCGATTTGTCGCAATATGTGTGCCGCGTGAATCGCGCAAGCGTCCGCGTGACGCGCAGTTTGCAGGCCGCTGGCTATGCGGAAAATGGCATAGCGTTGTACACAAGTTGGATGAGCATCGACGCCCGCTTGAATACCGTGGGTAGCACCGCTCCGGTGGTCTACGCAACGCTTCACTCCTAATCTCACCACCGAAGGGCTGGGCATCCCTGCTCAGCCCTTTCTCTTTTTTATGGCACAACAAATTCTTTTCAGGTCCACCCGCACACACAAACCCACTTCGCAGTATCGTGGAGTCAGTTGGAACAAAGCAAAAAAGATGTGGGTCGCAAAGTTTAGACAGAAAATCATCGGCTATTTCTACGATGAACTGGAAGCGGCGCGAGCATACAACGCAGCCGCTGTTGCAACACATGGCGCACAGTTCGCCACACAAAATATTTTTGAGGATTGATTGAAATGGCGATAAGTCTCGGAACCCTTGTTGTAGACCTCATAGCTAAAACAGGTAACTTCGTTGAAGGAATGTCTAAGGCCCGCGTTGAAGCACAGCGCGCAGCAAAAGATATTCAGACTTCGTTTGCTGGTCTTGGCAACATCGCTGAGAAGGTCTTAACCCCGTTCGGCGCTATTGGTGGCCAGTTGGGTGCGGCCCTTGGCGGCATCGGCGGCACCATCGGGTCAGTTACAAACGCACTCACGGGCATGGTAGGGAAACTGGGTCTGGTGGGCACAGGTGTTGCCAGCGTTGCTGGCGCAGTTGCGGCTCTGGGCTTGGCGGGCGTAGGTATTGCTGCATTCGCGGCCAACAGCGCGTCAGAATTTCATGAGATGTCACAAAAAACAGGCGTCTCAGTGGAAGCCTTGTCTTCGCTGTCATACGCGGGTAAGCAGACCGGCGTGGCAATGGAATCTCTCTCCGGTGGTTTGGAGAAGATGTCCAAGTCAGCCCTGGCTGCCGCCGTCGCGCCGGAAGGTGCAAAGAACGGATACACCCGGCTAGGCATTGCGGTGAAGGACGCTAGCGGACAGCTTAAACCCACCACTGAACTGTTAGACGAACTGGCAGACAAGTTTGAAAAGATGCCTGACGGTCCTGCGAAGACTGCGCTGGCTATGCAGATTTTCGGGCGCGCCGGTGCGGAAATGATTCCTCTACTGAACGAAGGTTCAGAAGGAATCAAGAAGTTCACCACGGAAGCAAACCTATTCGGCGTCACGATAAGCGGCCAGACCGCTACGCAGGCCCACCAGTTTGAACAGGGTCTGAACAAAGTGGAAGCAGCGCTCCAAGGCGCAGCCAATGCTGTGCTGAAGAACATGCTGCCTTCCATGATGGCGTTTGTGAACTTCATCACAGAAGACCTGAAAGACCCCTCTGGAATATTTCAGAGCATGGGCCGGGTCATCCTTGATGTTGTCGTTCCATCGTTCAAGATTTTGGTGGATGGTATCGCATCGGCTGTGACGGCTGGCGAATACTTCGTTTCGTTCATGTCCAACGGCTTCGATTTTGTAACGAAGCTTGTGTACGGCCTTAGCGCTGCTCTGTCCGATCTGAAGAGCGGTGGATTCAAGGCAGCAGGCAACGAACTGAAGGCATCGTTCAGCGAAGGGCTGAAAGACTTTGAAAAGGGCATCATCAGCGACACGCAGAAGGCTGATGACCGTCTGACCAAGTTCTTTGCCACCACGGTACACGGTGCAGACCCATTCGACCAAGAGAAGCAGACCAAGCACGACTTCAAGCCTGACACCACGGCCGCTATCAAGTCCAATGCGATTGCAGACGCGATTGCCAAGCTGAAGGCGCAGGTTGACGCAGAAGACAAACTGGCCAACGCAATAAGCCAGACCACGGCGGCAACGATTGTTGCCACGGCTGCCGCAGAAGCGAAGAAGCAGATTGATGAATTGCAGATTGACGCAACGAAAAAGAATCTGCCATTCACTCAGCAACAGAAGGCCGCGATTGAATCACTGACGCTTTCTCTGGCTGCTTACAAGAAAGAAGCAGACGTTAACAAGCAGTTGGAAGACTTCGTTCAGAAGACGGACCTAGCAACGCAATCCGTTCTTGCTGAAGCGAACGCCTTTACCAAGACGGCGGCAGACATCGAAGCTTCGCAAGAGGCAGCGAAGATTGCACCGTTCGCAAAGAACGTCAACGACATCAAGGAACTGATTGCTGCTCAGCTCGCACTCGGTGCGTCTGACGCAGACCTGAAAGACCAGATGCTTTCTCTGGCCGCTGCTCAGCAGAAGCTGGACGCGGCGCGCACTGCGGTTCACTCTCAGGCACAGGCCGAAGAGACGAAGAGCCTGAACGATACCACGCGGTCACTGACGGCTCAGATTGACAAGCTGTCCGCTTACACAGCAGCGATTCTGAACGGTGCGGACGCTGTTCGCCAGTTCAACGTTGAGCAACAGGTGACAGCGTTTTCTCAGAAGCCAGAGAATGCGCTGCTCAGTGCAGACCAGATTGACGCATACCGGCAGAAGCTGCAACAGGTAAGCGACCTTGAACAAGTCAACGCAGCGGCTGAACAGGTTGCCCATGCGCAGGCTTACAAGGATGTACAGCAACAGATAGACATCCTTGAGAAGATGCGTCAGCAGATTGTGAAGAACGGCGGCGACACGCTTGCAGTTGATGCATCCATTCGGAAGGACCGGCTGCAAGAGATTCAGGACTATGACAACTTGCTTGCCCAGTCTCAGAAGGTTGGCGACGGGTTCAAGCTGTTCTTCAACGAGTACGCGACACAGGGAACAAGCGCCGCTAAGCAAGTCGCTGACGCGATGACCAGTTCCATGAATGCGCTTTCTGATTCGTTGACCAAGGTGGTTCTGGGACAGTCGAATGCGTTCAAGAACCTTGGCAAAACGATTGAGCAGAGTTTGGCGAAAACTGCTGTGCAGGACACGTTAAAGAAGGCTGTGGGCGGCATCGGCAAACTGTTTGGGATAACACCAGCCGGGAAGAGAGATGGTTCGAGTCCTACGAATAGTCTGTATGTTAGTTTGGTTCCTGACGGGCTTGGAGGAAAGATCGTAGGCAGCAAGTCCATAGTCGGAAGCTTGTTCAACGGGGGAAACAGCGGCGCTGGCGGCAGCGGTTCTGGCAGCGGTGGCCACGATTCCAGCGGCTTGATGACAGGCGGTACTGGCTTACTGTCTTCGATTGGCGGCGGTTTTGCTAAAATGTTCAAAGGCATCACAGGCATTGCCGGGCTAGGATTCAGCGCACTTAACAACAGCAACTTCTTCGGTAGCTTGTTTGGCGGAAAGTTGTTTGGTGCCGGTGGATTGTTCGGCGGGTTCATGGCCAGCGGTGGCGACGTTTCACCGGGTAAGGCTTACGTTGTCGGAGAGAAAAGGCCGGAACTATTCTTGCCCAGTTCTGCCGGGCGCATCGTTCCCAACTTCAGCAATGCACCAGCGCAATCTTCCACGACCGTGAACGCGCACTTCCACGGCGTGACGGACGCTGACAGCTTCAGAAAGTCACAGAACCAAATCGCTTCAACGCTTGGCAACGCAGTACAGAAAGCCCAAATGCGTGGACGCTAGATGGCCCGGTGCTCTTCGGAGTGCCGGGCTTTTTTTTTTGTGGCAGAACCCTGCCATAGCACAGTTTTTCAACGGACGCTTGGTGGATGCCTGTAACCAAGCCAATACTGCGTACATGGAAGCACTGAAACGGTGCCAGTAGGAAACCTAGCTCCATCTGACTCTGATTGAACCAAAAGCGGGTGGTAACGCCTTTCTTTGGTTCGTTGTTCTTTGTTCGATTCCCATCGCCCGCTCCAAAAAACCGCAAAATTTCCGTTGATTCGGCACCCCTTGCTCACAGGCCGCTCCCCTATTTGGGCCCAAAACACCCTAGTTTTGCGCCCATTTTGCGCCCAACTAAAACGCTGGCCAAAAGCCAACCGCCACCTCCATTGACTGTCGATATGTTTCCGCTGCCAACTCTCCTCGAACCGCACATCATTGAGAACCGAGTCTATAAGAATGAGCGGATAAATCTAGACGGATACACATTTCGGAATTGCGCTTTCATAGGATGCGCGTTCACGACATCGAAAGGTAATTTTGAAATCTCAGCCTGCCACTTCAATCACTGCCAAGTCGTCTTTTCGGGAAATTCTCTCAGAGCGGTGAAACTGTCTTCTCTACTGCTCGGGTCATGGGACCAACTTGGCGAGTCGTTGAGAGCGCAAATCGATGCCGACGGCGGCATCACTATATGAAGACTGATTGGCTCCAGCAGGTGTCGGCTCGAATTGAAGGAAGAAATGTCATCGTTGTAGCCAGTCTGGCGTTTTGCGGCTTCGGAATTTACGTGACGCGAGGCCTGAATCCGCCGGTCTCCACAATCTCTTTGGGGGTGTGCTTTCTTCTAGGTGCGGCTGTGATTCTGATAGCTCTCCTCAGAGCTCCGCAGCCGTCCGGAATAGTTGTCGGTTCTGCTGCAAACCCCGGAGACCGCAAGGATCTCACAGCCGCCGCTGCTCAGGCGCTCGTGCAAGGTGATAGAGAAGCCGTCACCCGCAATCTCCTGCAGGAAGCCAGTCGAATCCAGTCCGCACTTCTGCCCGCCGGGGCCGCGCTAAAGCGTGACTCTCTCACTCCAGCGTCGGATTCCCAAGGGGCACTCGCTTCTTCCTCGTCCGCTGGCGCACCCGAGGGCGGTGGAACCCTGATGCCTCCCAAAACATCTTGACGTGTGACTCGCCGTACAGAGGCCAAAACATCTGATTTCGGAACACCTGAACTGCCCAGTTCGCACTGTATGGGTTCAGAGGCTTATGGGAGCCCGCGCGGAGGGGTTTTCGGAACACGTGTAAACGACCTCTCCCGAGGTCTTCATGGCATGTGGCCGAACAGCAAAAACGGGTTTTCACGCGTGATGCCAGAATTTCCCAAGGCGGATGTCGTCCGAGCATAACTCTCGTGCAGCCGACACCTCCAGAACTCAGCCTGAACTCAGACTTGACTCGGCCCAGTTGGCGGTTTATTGTGGGGTCAATTTTCGCTTCGGAATGCGGGTTCCCATCGTTGGCTCGGCCGTGATAGCTATTCGCAGCAGGAGTCGCGCAAGTGAAAATCCTTATCCCAGTGCCCATTCTCACCGAGGCGGCGGGCTCTTGAATAGAGCACGTTCCGCCGCCCGTCGTTTCGTGAGCTTGGCGTTTTTCGTCACCGCGCTGATTATCAGCCCAGTGTTCGCAGTAACGGTTCGGGCAGGACAAGCGGCGTCGGTGAAAGACCATCAGGTGGCCATTGCTCCCGCCCCGCGCCATGACATTTCTGGCACGTGGGAGCCGGCCAATGGGCCGGCTGACGGGGTCCAACCGACCGGCGTGAAAGCCATGCCTGCCGACGGAAGGCCGGAGCACGAACTCCCTTACACCCCTCTGGGCTTGGCCACATTCAATTCCCATAAGGCGCAAGAAGGAGTCAATGAAGTGCTCTCAGGATCTAACGACGATCCTAGAGACAAGTGTGAGCCGCTAGGCTTCCCACGTGTCGATTTCCTCGGGCTGAGACAGACGCAGATCATGGAGGACAAGTACAAGGTTGCGATCCTGTATGAAAATGGGGAGACATGGCGCGTAATTTGGATAGACGGAAGAGAACTGCCGAAGGTGGTGGATGGCGGCGTAATGGTGGGCAACGAATTTAGGGAGCAACGGTACTACGGCTATTCGGTTGGCAAGTGGGTCGACGATACCACTCTTGTCGTCCAGACGGTTGGCACGATGGGAGATGACAAAACCTGGATGGATTCTGCCGGCCGTCCGGTAAGCGATGCGCTGCGCGTAGAGGAACGGTTCCATCGCGTGGACCATGATCACCTAGAGTTGACGGCGACGATTGACGATCCGAAAATGTATACGAGACCATGGGTGGCCATGAACAAGTTCCCGATGAAACTGCAGGACCCTCACACTGATGTTATGGAGATGTATTGCTCGCCGTCCGAGATAGAAAGATTTAACAAATTAATTGGCGACCCCTCAAGCGGCCCGGGCAACAAGGCACCTGAGCGGTAGCTTGATGTTGGCGATTGTCGTCGAGTTGGAAATGTAGTCGGTCCCGACCAAAGACGAGAGGTCACACATGAAGCGCTTAATGGCTATTGCCGTTGGTCTTTTGATTCCTTCCATTCCGTTGTTCGCACATCATGGTAACTCCGCGTTTGACTCCAAGAATAGGACTACGCTCAAGGGAACGGTCACCGAATGGTATTGGGCTAATCCTCACTGCACCCTCAAGTTTGATGTCAAAGATGACAGGGGCCAGGTCGTACACTGGATCACGGAAACCAGTAATCCGGCAGATATGGTTAACCATGGTTGGAACAAGTTGTCCCTGAAACCTGGCGATCAGGTAACCATTACCCTGGAGCCGGCTAAGAATGGCCTCCCCATCGGGCGTGTCCTGGAAGTCGTGGCGCCCAATGGTCAAAAACTCGGAGGCGGATTTGCTGATGTTTCAGGAGGTGGGCAGGGTGGATCGAATGCGGGAGCCACCGATGCGTCGAAATCAAGAGACAGTCCGAAACAGTGACCAGGAACGTCATTATTGGACTAAGACTAATCGCTTATTCCAGCTCGCGGCCAAGGCCCGCTAAGTCCGCTTATCGTCATCTGGCCTTTGCTTGATTCCCACGCCCGCTCCTTGAACTGCTTCACTGGACTTCCCTCCCCTCCGGCGCAGGTTGCGCCGTGCCGCGAGCGCATTCCCGAAAGGGAGCGACATCAAACCGAGACGACTCATCTCCAAAGTGCCGCCATCCACATCGTGCGCTGATTCGTTGAGCGTATCGACGCGAGGACGGCCGAGCTGCGGGCCAAGTTGTTCCAGTACCTCGATGATGGCTTGCAGCTCGTCTTGGAGTTCCTCGGGCAGGGCACTGTACTCAGCGACGAACTCGTCATGGAAATCAGCGCCC
>Ga0206879_1108_pt1 | contig 18498 bp, 12 predicted proteins | sample Alteio_BWOrgCont_5_FD_152897 | JGI IMG/M metagenome (GOLD analysis project Ga0206879, IMG submission 152897) | Enriched cells from forest soil in Barre Woods Harvard Forest LTER site, Petersham, Massachusetts, United States -... | ecosystem: Environmental > Terrestrial > Soil > Temperate forest > O... | reverse complement strand
CGCAAAATCGTTTGATCACTTTTGTCATTAAACCGTGGCCGCGGTAAGACCTGGCCAGGTAATAAACCAGTTCATCCCTGTGCGATTCGCTGCCGTAATTCAGGTAAAATCCAATGCCGCCGATGGCTTCCCCGTTGCTTCTTCTGATCAGCCAGTGGGCGTTACGTCCGCATTGCTTGCGGGTAGTTCTGCAAAAATCAAGAAAGGCCAGAGCATCCCCCGGAGTAAAAGGATGAGGAATGCGAAAAGTAGACCTCCTGATTTCTTCATCATTCAGGCAGCGCACAAAAAGTTCAATATCAGAATCGGTAGGAGGTGAAAGATAAAGGCTGTCGTCAATCACTAATTTTTCCATGGCCCGCAAATCTCTTCAAAAATACGCCGCTGCAGGTTTGCCCTGAAGGCTATCCGTTTCTTTTACTAACTTTAAATTGTTAAAAAAACAAATGTATTCCACCAGGCAACTCTCCGAACTACTCAATGGAAAATTCATCGGGAAATTAAATCGCCCGGTAAAACACCTGATCATCGACAGCCGCAAACTCTCTTCGGCCCCCGATGGGATCTTCTTTGCAATAACCGGTCTGCACCAGGACGGACACCGCTTTATCCCCGAATTGTATAAAAATGGACTACTCAATTTTGTAGTTGAACGCCTGCCTGAAAATACCGAAAACTATACCAACGCCTGTTTTATTCAGGTGACCGGTTCCCTGGCCGCCTTGCAGAAACTGGCCGCTTATCACCGCAGCCAATTTTCCATTCCGGTCATCGGCATTACCGGAAGCAACGGAAAGACAATAGTGAAAGAATGGCTCTTTCAACTCCTTCGAGAAGATAAAAACATTGTTCGCAGCCCCAAGAGCTACAATTCTCAGGTAGGAGTTCCGCTTTCGGTATGGCAATTAAACGAAGAAAACGAATTGGCGCTGTTTGAAGCCGGCATTTCTCAAAAAGGAGAAATGCAAAAGCTCGAAGAAATTATCCGTCCGACCATCGGTATACTTACAAATATTGGAGAAGCACACAGCCAGAATTTTACCGACGCTGCCGAAAAGGCAGCCGAAAAAATAAAACTCTTTGCACGTGCCGATACCCTCCTCTTTTGCGATGACTACCCCGCAATTGCAAACGCCGTCAATACCCTGACCTGCAGGAAAAAAATTTCCTGGAGCAGGAAAAACAAAAAGGCCACGTACTTCATTTCTGACCAGATCAATGAAAAAGACAGCGCCCTTGAATGTACCGATTCCAAAGGAAACCGAAATTCTCTGCTCATTCCTTTTACTGACGAGGCCTCCGTCGAAAATGCTATCCACTGCTGGATCCTGCTGATGGAGCTGGGATACAGTCAGGGCCTTATTCAAAAACGCATGCTCTCCTTAAGCACAGTGGCCATGCGTCTTGAAATGAAACAGGGAATCAACAATTGCCTGATCATCAACGACAGCTACAATTCAGATCTGGGATCCCTCAGCATAGCCCTCGATTTTTTAAATCAGCAAAAGCAACACCTGAAAAAAACCCTCATCCTCTCTGACATCCTCCAAAGCGCTAAAGAGGAAGCTACGCTCTACAAAGAAGTTGCCCATCTGCTCGAAAACAAAGGCATTCATCGCCTGATCGCAATCGGCCCTGCACTCATGCGCCAGGCAAAACACTTTGGCATAGACAAACATTTTTTTGAAAGCACCGAATCGTTCCTGATGGCTTCTTCAGGATCAGAATTTAAAAACGAGGCCATACTGATCAAAGGAGCCCGGCCCTTCGAATTTGAAAAAATTTCCCGTCAGCTTCAGCAAAAAGCTCATGAAACGGTAATGGAAATCGACCTTAATGCAGTGGTCCATAATCTCAACTATTTCCGTTCTAAGCTTAAAGCCTCAACCAGGTTGATGGCTATGGTAAAGGCCTCCTCCTACGGCAGCGGCAGTTATGAAATTGCCAACATCCTTCAATACCACCGCGTAGATTACCTGGCCGTGGCCTATGCAGACGAAGGCGTTGAATTGCGCAAAGCCGGCATCACCCTGCCTGTCATGGTTATGAATCCTCAGGAACAAGGATACGAAGCAATGATTGAATACGACCTTGAACCCGAAATTTTTTCCATGCGTGTGCTCCGTAAATTCAGCGAAGTGGCCGGCATCCGCAATAAACCTGTTCAGATCCACCTGAAAATAGATACCGGCATGCACCGCCTGGGATTTGATCCCGAACAAATCACCGGGCTCATATCCTCCCTCCGTGAAAACCAAAACATTCATGTAGCGTCCTTGTTTTCCCACTTGTCCTGCGCCGAAGATCCGGCCCAGGACGATTTTACCCGCGGCCAGATCGCTTTGTTCGGTACCATTTGCGACCAGCTCCAAACAGCCCTCGGTTACAACATGCAACGTCATATCCTTAACTCTGCCGGTATCAGCCGTTTCCCTGAAGCCCAGATGGACATGGTACGTTTGGGAATAGGACTCTACGGCATAGGCTGCAACGCTGAAGAACAGAAAAAACTCGAATTCGCCAACAGCCTGAAAACAGTCATCTCTCAGATAAAGATCCTGCCTCCCGGTGCAAGCGTCGGTTATAACCGACGCTTCATTTCAAACAAGGAAATGAAAATTGCAACCGTACCGATAGGTTACGCCGACGGCCTGAGCCGAAGGTTAAGCAACGGCAGAGGAAAGTTGCACATCAAAGGAAAACCCGCTCCCATACTGGGAAACGTCTGCATGGACATGTGCATGATCGATATCAGCGGCACCGATGCCTCAGAAGGCGATGAAGTGCTGGTCTTCGGAGCAGCCTATCCCATTACACTTTTTGCCGTGGATTGCGAAACCATCCCCTACGAAGTGCTGACCTCTATGTCAGGAAGAGTAAAGCGGGTCTATTTTCAGGAATAGCGCCTTGCAAACTCATACAGATTAAACCCCGGCCGCCCGGCCTCAACTTCTATTTTTTTGAGCAAATCAGCTTTATGAATATCCTTCATTCGTTTATTCTGTATTAAACGGTAAGCCTTCTCAGCAAGCAGATAGGGCCGCTTGCTATTGACTTTATGCAGAACCATTTTTTCGATTGCCGAAATCAGCTCCTCTGTTCCTATATTGTTAATGGCTTCTGTCTCAATGACCGCCGTCTCAAGCTGATGTTCTGTCCCTGCACCCAGCCGCGAATGAACTAAGTTCAAAAGATTTTTAGCAAACACATTCGCTCCTTCCCTGTCAGCTTTGTTAACTACAAATATATCCGCGATTTCCATGATTCCCGCCTTTAAGGTCTGCACCTCATCCCCTGCTTCGGGGACCAAAACCAGAACCGTCACATCAGCCAGACCCGCTACCTCCACCTCACTTTGTCCCACACCCACTGTCTCCACAAAAATAAAATCAAAATCAGCGCTTTTCATTACATCCAGAACCTCAATGATCTTGGCCGACAATCCTCCCAATGATCCCCGTGTAGCCAGCGACCTGATAAACACCTTCGCATTTACAAAATGTTCGGCCATACGCAGGCGGTCCCCAAGAAGTGAGCCGAAATTAAACGGCGAACTGGGGTCAACTGCAACAATTCCGACTCGCTTGCCCCGGCCCGTAAGGACCTTGATCAGGGAATTAATCAGCGTACTCTTTCCGGCTCCAGGAGGCCCTGTAATACCTATAACGGGAATAGCCGAAGACGGCTTGAGAGAAAGCAGCAAGTTCTCATACCCCTCCTGTTCATTTTCAACAAGACTGATTGTGCGTGCCAGGAATTTTTGATCCATCCGGGCAAAGATACGTATGCATATTAAATTAGATCGTTTTAAATTAGTGTACTTTTAAATTAAATACCTGAGGAATCGGCATGCTCTTGTCAGTGGTCATTATAACGAAGAACGAAGAACGCAACATCGGACGTTGCCTGGATTCAGCAAAGCCGATAGCCGATGAAATTCTGGTGGTCGATTCATTTTCCAGTGACAAGACAAGAGAAATCTGTCTGGACAAAGGTGTTCGTTTTATCGAACACCAGTGGGAAGGTTATTCGGCAACCAAAAACTATGCAAATGCACTGGCAACCTATGACTGGATTTTATCCCTCGATGCAGACGAAGCCCTTTCAGAAGAACTCAGCAGATCAGTTCTTGAATTGAAAAAAGCCGAACAACCATCTGTCGCAAAATTCAACCGCCTGACCAGTTACTGCGGACAGTGGATCCGTCACTGCGGCTGGTATCCCGATACCAAAATCCGCATTTTCAACCGCAGCAGTGCAAACTGGACGGGCTTTATTCACGAAACACTTCAGTTTACAGACCGCTTACCCGTACTTCATCTGAAAGGCGATTGCCTGCATTACAGTTATTATACCCGCCAGCAGCACCTGCGTCAGGCCGAAAATTTTACCGACATGGCCGCAAAAGAATTGTACAGACTCCGAAAAAAAGCGTCAATGGTCAGGATGCTGCTGAGCCCCCTTGCGAAATTCATTCAAAGCTATTTTCTGCAACTGGGATTTCTCGACGCAGTAGCAGGATTCAACGTGTGCCGTATTTCAGCATGGGCAAGTTACCTGAAATATAAAAAACTCAGATCCCTTTGGAAAAACCCGGCATAAAATCCATCCCAGGCATAAACCCGATACCCGGCCTGAAAACCATTCTGGTCAGCCGAACCGATGCGATCGGTGATGTACTGCTCAGTTTTCCGCTCTGCGGACTGATCAAAAAACACTACCCTTCTGTACGGCTCGTCTTTATTGGCCGCGCCTATACGCGGCCCGTAGCCGGATGCTGCATTCACATTGACGATTTTCTCGATGCAGACGAATTGCTGAAACTCAGCAAACGGGATGCGCTCATCCGCCTCGCATCCTTTCATGCGGATGCGATTATACATGTTTTTCCGAATCGCGAATTGGCCAGACTCTCCAAACAGATCAGTATCAAATACAGAATCGGAACCACCAATCGCATCATCCATTGGAGCACCGTAAATAAACTTGTCAGGCTCAGCCGTAAAAATTCGGGACTTCACGAATCCCAGCTCAATTGCAAACTGCTCGAACCCCTTGGTATAGCAGAGCAACTCCGTCTCGAAGAGCTCGCTGCCTATACCGGGTTTACCAGACTCCCTGCACTGCCCCCGGCAGCTGAAAATTTGCTTGATCCCCTGAAAATTAATGTGATCCTGCATCCCAAATCCAATGCAAGCGCCCGCGAATGGAGCCTGGCCAACTATTCAGCGCTGATTCAGACGCTTCCTTCCGATCAGTACAAAATTTTCATCAGCGGATCAGAAAACGAAAAACTCCTGCTCAGCGATTGGATAAAAACCCTGCCCTCTGCCGTCAACGACATAACCGGCCGGTTTTCCCTGAAAGACTTCATCGCTTTTATCTCAAAGGCAGATTGCCTGGTGGCTGCAAGCACAGGTCCCTTGCACATTGCTGCTGCAACAGGGATTACGGCCATCGGCCTGTTTCCAAATATCCGTCCCATGCACCCGGGCAGGTGGCAGCCCATCGGCAAACACGCCGTTTCTTTGTGCACAGGCAGCTCCTGCACCGATTGCAAAAAAAATCCGGCAGGCTGTCATTGCATAAACGAAATTACTCCTGAGATGCTGAAGGCACATCTCCCTTCAAAGACTCCTGCCGGGACCTCCCAAACAGAAACAAAGCATTAAAGAAGGCGAAAAAGGTTACTCCTGCCTGAGATTCAAGTGTGTCTTCGGTAAAAAAAGAAAAGAACGCAATAATAAAAAACACCGTATAGAAATAATCAAATCCCTTCAGTATCCTGATCGGCGGATAAAAGAGTGCGAACAAAAACCAAAGCAGTCCTACAGAACCGAAACCTACGGCTATAGCCAGAAACTGATTGTGTGAACGCAGCCGGTGATTGGCATCCAACGGAGAATGCATGGATACATATTGATTTTGAAAGGCCGTCTTCATATCTCCCGTCCCCACTCCCAGCAGCGGGTGACTTCTTACGATGCCCATAGCAGCCCTCCAGAACTCAATTCGCATAATAACCGAATGTCCGTTGGGGTCATTTCCTTTCAGGTAATTTCTGAACTCCCAGACCGTTTCCAGGATGCGAACGCTCAGACGCAAACGCCCCTCATAATTTACATTTGCAATTCCGTCTTCAATCCATTTGATTTCAGGATCACTCAGCGAATTAACAGCGGCTGCATCCTTGGGCAAACCTTTTGAGCTGAGATAGCGAATCACAGTAAACCGAAGAAGATCTCCTTTTTTATTGTATCCGTAATAAGCCAGATGCGAACGCTTGTTCCAGGCAGACTCCAGTTCTTTGTCACAGACATACATCCAGACTGCATAACCGTTTTCAGACGAAGTGCTCACGCTGTCATTGGTATATTCGTTGCCCATTGCAGTTTTTGTTCCGACATTCAAAACTCCGCCGTGCAAGGGAGACAGCACAACTTCGCTAAAAAGTGACCTGCCATAAACACCAAGTCCCGCCAGCAGGAGCAGCAATCCACTGATCAGAATAGCTTTCAGGGGCTTCCTGCGGATTGAAAAAATACCATAAACCAGAAGAAAAACGACAGTACAAAGAAGTAGCACAATGCCTGTAAGAGAATTCAGCACAAAAAGAAAATACAACAGCCAGCAAATCAATAACAGGAATCCCAACCGCATAAGTACAGCGGATTGAGAATAAAAATAATACCCGGTCAGCAAAACAGCCAGCGCAATCATCATACTGAACCGTATATGAGAAATGAAAATCGAAATGTCCCTTATATCATTGACCACGTGACGCGTGGGAACCAGACCGGCGTAAACGCCAATGCAGATGAGCGTTCCCAATGTAACGGCAGCAATGAAAATCCCCATCAGCCTGTGGAAAAACCAGGAAGAAATTGGCTGTGAACCGGCAATAAAAACCGGCAAGATCAGCAAGGGAACCTTTATCCGTATATCACTGAAACCGCTGCCCAGATCATGCGTATAAATCATACCCAGCATATGCAGGACCAAAACCGATGCAGCGATAACCGCTGGTTTATTAGCGTAAAAACGCTTCAGTTTTACCTTCAGTTCACCGTCGAAAAGGAAAGTGGCCAGCAGAACAAGTTGTCCGAAACTCATCAGGAAAACCGAAACAGGCAACCCGATCGCTACCAGGGCAAGACCTGCAAAATAGAATTTCCTGGCCAAGGATTTAGTTTTGGCTGCCGTTCATTTTATCCTTTACCTTGAATTTATCGGCATGAAAGGGATGGGTGGGCTTTTCAATAGTGGTCAGAATCGATTTGTACCGGGGCGCATCTGTCAAAACCTTCAGCGCTTCCGCCACTTCGGTATCGGTTTTTGTATACGACTCCAGTCTTCCCTTTTGAAAATAATAACGGGACGCAATTTCCTCCTCCAGCAGATTTTTAATTTCATCCTTGTTGCTGTTCAGGTCATCATTTTTATTGTGTGCGATTTTAGCGTTCAGGGCTTCGAACTCAGCTTTGGCCGCATCGTATTTCTTCTCCTCTTCTGCGCTTTTCTTCAGATCCTCCATCAGCTTTTCGGTCTTGGTAGTATAGTCGTATTCTTTGTCCTTGATAAAAGCCACAAAATCCCGGTATTCTGCGTCGCTCAGCCTGAAATCCTTTGCAGCCGGGATCGAAGGATGTGAACAACGGTACTGAGTGGCAAAATCAAAAACATAACTCTTGTTCATCAGGCTCACAGAAATATTTGCGTATTTCTGCGGATCAAGTGCAACATCCGGAGCAATACCGGCTCCGTCATAAACAATTCGTCCGTTTTTAACGGTCCTGAAAGCGGTTATCAGTGAGTCCGGAACCTTATCCACGCTTCCGTCTTCATTCCGGTGAGAATAGTTGAGCGCCTGAATGCAGCGTCCGCTGGGAATATAATATTTGGCAACAGTCACTTTCAATTGAGCATTATAGCTCAAGGGGAGCGTTTGCTGAACCAGACCCTTTCCAAAGCTGCGCTGTCCGATGATCACAGCACGATCCAGATCCTGCAAAGCCCCTGATACAATTTCAGATGCAGAAGCAGAACCCCGGTTAACCAAAACAACAACAGGTGTTAGCGTATCAACCGGAGCATTCGTTGCAGTATGAGTTTTGTCCCAATCCTTAATTTTTCCTTTTGTACTGACGATATCCTGACCTTTGCTGACAAAAAGGTTCACGATGTCAATGGCCTCCTTCAGCAATCCGCCCGGATTGTTTCTGAGGTCAAAAACAAGGTAATTAAACTGCGGATTTTTTTTCAACTCCAGCAGCGCCGCCTTTACTTCCAAGCCTGCATTTTCGGTAAAACCGGTAAGCTTGATATAGCCCACATGCTCATTCAGCATACCTGAATAACTCACGCTGGGGATTTTGATCTCCTCCCGGATAATTGTTTTTTCAAGCGCTTTCTTTTCTCCTTCCCGTTCAATCATCACCTTCACTTCTGTTTTCGGGGATCCTTTCAGCATTTTGCTGACCTCATCTGTTTTCTTTCCTTTTACACTGACCCCGTTAACCTCCAGAATCACATCTCCGGCTCTGAGATCCGCCATCTGTGCAGGCTTCCCTTCATAAGGCTCGGCAATCATAATCTTTTCTCCATGCTGACGTATCAGCGCTCCTATTCCTCCGTACTGACCGGTCATCATGTATTTGTAATCCTCGATATCCGATTCGGGAATATAATTGGTATAGGGATCCAGCGACTCCAGCATTTCATCAATCCCTTTTTTCATCAGCTCACCCGGATTGGTATCGTCCACATAATGCGAATTAAGCTCCTTAAAAAGGGTAGCGAAAATGTCCAGGTTTTTCGACACCTCAAAATAGTTGTCTGTAAAACTGTAAGTGATTACCGCCGTTCCGGCCAACGCCAGTACCAGCATCAGGATCTTCATCCTCCTCGAAATGTTCTCCAGTTTTTTCATCTTCTTTATGATTTTAATCCACACTAATTTTCATACTTTCTTTATCTCAGCTTAGTCAGACTAGGCATATACCTAAGGTACCTGATCCTCCCCAAATCCTCCCCAGGGATGACAGGATAAAAAACGCTTCATTGCCAGATACCCTCCCTTGAACGGCCCATGCTTACGAATCGCCTCAAGTCCATATTGAGAGCAGGTAGGCGTGTACCTGCACGAGGGCATAAGATAAGGGGAAATTGCTCCCTGATATACTTTGATCAATCCAACAAAAATCGTGCTTAAAAACCGATTAAGCAATTTCATTTTAAACTTCTTTAAGTAAACGTTCGATTACAGCGTTTATTTTGCCGCTTACCGCTTCATAATCCAACTTTTCTTTCGCAGTATAAACCACAAGGACGGCAATTTTTTTATTGCCTTCATTCAAAAAATCATACAAAACAGGTTTGCTTTTACGGTAAGCCTCCCGTATACGTCTTTTCAGCAGATTGCGGTCGACAGCCCGTTTGAAATTCCGCTTGGGAACCGAAATAGCGATCTGTGCAGGAAAAACACTTTCAGTTTTCGTCTCCATCCAGATAACCCTGAATGGGAAATAAGCAAACGAGCGGCCCTTTTCCATAAGCTGCTCGAGGGTTAATCTGCTGCTTAGGCGTTCCCCTTTTTTAAACGTCTGCCTGGGTTCCAATAAAATACCGGGTTATTTCCTTTTTTTGCCCTTGGCGGGCATTTTCACGACGGCTTTAGCCGCCTTGGCTTTTTTCGCCTTTTTCACAACAGCCTTGGCGACCGCTTTAACGGGTGCCTTTACCGCCACATGGGGCTTCGGGTAGCTCACAACTGCAGGCGCCTTATCGGGCGCCTTGATATACTGCTCAAGCGCCATAGTCATCGAAGGAGCGGCGGGGGTAGGAGCATAAATAGTAAGGGCCAGTTTGGCCTCTTCAACTGCTCTGGCTGTCGCCGGACCGAACGCTGCGATACGGGTCTGCCCCTGTTTGAATTTCGGAAAATTTTTCAGCAGCGATTTAACACCTGTCGGACTGAAAAAAGTAAGCACATCGTAATTGATATTCTTCAGATCTTTCAGGTTACTGGTAACCGTCTTAAACATCACCGCCTTTGTATAGCGGATATGCTGCTGATCCAGGTAATCCGATATTTCATCTTTGTGTATATCCGAGCAGGGAAGCATAAAATATTCCTCCCTGTGCTTCTTAATCATTTCAGCCAGATCAAGAAAAGTCTGTTTGCCGTGAAAAATTTTACGCTTGCGGTACTGTACATATTTCTGAAGGTAATAGGCAATAGATTCTGATACGCAGAAATACTTCATGCTTTCAGGCACAGGGACCCGCATTTCAGAACAGATTCTGAAAAAATGATCGGCAGCACTGCGGCTGGTAAAAATAACGGCTGTATGATTTAAAATACTGATGCGATCCTTGCGAAAATCCTTGGCGTCGATACCCTCAATATGAATAAAAGGCCTGAAATCGACTTTAATGCCATATTTATGAGCCAGGTCAAAATAGGGAGATTTCTCCGTTTCAGGCTTTGGTTGTGAAACCAAAATACTTTTAACTCTGTTCATTTACGGATAATCACTTTAAAAATAACGACAAATGGCACAATTTCAAGGCTGCAAAGATATGCAAAAAAATACAACTTTGAAACAGATACCGCCCCCGAGGTAATCCTGAAAGACCTCCACAGCCGGTATGCGTACACAAAAACAAGCAGCCAGCAGCTCAGATAAATTAACAGTTGCACAGAAATCAGCCTGAAATATTCCAAAAAAAGCACAATTGGTATCAAAACCAGACCGCTGATTACATTCATCAGAAAAATATTATACATAAAATCAGTAACCAGTTCGGCTTTACCGAAAAACAAAGCTCCCAAAGCCCTTACTATCAGTAATTTGGCCAGGAAAAAACAAAGCACCACAACCACTATTTTCAGGTAAAATAAAAAGGCTGTCGGGTGCACCGGAAAATAATGAAAATAGCCGTTTAACTGCCAGATAAAAACCGAAGAAATAAGCACAAATAAAATCGCCAGACCTACCGAAAGACTATTGGTCATAGCATATTCTTCCCGCACCACCTGGTAAAATTCACGGATATTAAAAAAAGCATTGGAAATCCTAGTAAATTGATTGTGATACGAATTCCGGGCCCATATCACGAGTAAAATCGAAATCAGAAGTACAGCCGGGATCCAGAATTCCCTGTTTTGAAAATGAAATTTATCGGCAAATGTGTAGACCTGATCCAAAACCATACAGTGCGCAAACCTACATGATTTTTTCGTAAATTTAAGCAGTGACTTTCCATCTTTTATTCGTTTTAACTCTATTTTTACCCTATTGGCTAATGGGCTACCTGCCTGCCGGCAGGCAGGTTCGCTATTCGCTATTCTTCCTTGCCATCAATCTGATCTCCCGGATTTCCGCCCAGGATCTGACAGGCAACCAACCCGATCGTCCTTTGATTGTGCGGGAGAACAAAGGTCAATGGGATCAGCAGATTCTGTACAAGTGCTTTTCGTTTCACGGAGCCTCCGTAAGTTTTTTAAAAAACGGCCTCAGTTTCGGATTCGGCCGGGAAAAAACAAATGCTTCCGTTGGGTATTTCAATAACAGAGAGTACCTGGTCTGGAATGTAACCTTTCTGGGTCAGGACAGCAGCATGAGGGTCGTCGCCACCGGCAAGGAAATAAGCAGAGCCAACTATTTTAAAGGCAACAATGTTGTTTTGAATGCCGCCGATTACAATCAATTGTTCTACCAGAACATTTACAAAAATATCGATCTCAGGTATTACGGAAAAAGTACAGCGTTAGAATATGATTATGTAATTCATGCCGGAGGAAATAATTCAGACATCCGTATGCAGTTTGAAGGAACCAAAGGCTTCGACATAAATCCTGCAGGAGAACTCGAAATAAAAACAGAATGGGGTCTCTTTCCCCAGCCAGCGCCTTACGCCTACCAGCTGGTCGAAGGAGAAAAAATTCCCGTGCAGGTAAGCTATTGCAGGTACAACGAAACCACCTATGGTTTTAAAATAAACGGCCCCTACAATAAAGAAAGCGACCTCATCATCGACCCCATCATTTTAAAATGGGCCACCTATGTAGACGGAGCCGCCAGTCAGCTCAAAAAAGGTTACACCTACGAAACCAACGGCTATCAGTTCGACATCGCCATTGACGCCGCTGGAAACGCCTACGGAACAGGCTACGAAGACAACAGCTTTCCGGTAACGCCGGGCGCTTTCAATACAACCTTTGCCGGTGATGGCGGAGTCCCCACAGCCCCCGCAGGTTCAGGAGATGTTTTTGTTTACAAACTCAGTTCCGATGGCAAAACCCTGATCTGGGCCACCTACGTTGGAGGCAGCATGGATGAAGTCGGCAGGGGAATAAAAGTCAGCGCTGCCGGCAATGTATACGTTACCGGCTTTTCCTCCTCCACCAATTTCCCTGTGACAGCAAATGCCTGTAAAAAAGTATTCAACAACGCCAATCACCAGTTCGAAGGTTTTGTCTTCGAACTGGATGCCAATGCAACAAGCCTGCTGTACTCAACATATTTGGGAGGAGACTGGGGCGACAACTTTTTTTATGGCCTGTCACTCACCTCCACAGGCGAGGCCATTGCATCCGGAAGCACCGACGCGTACGATTATCCGGTTACCCCCGGAGCCTTTCAGACCGCAGCAGCTGGCGGGGGAGCTTCCACCGATGCGATTGTCAGCTGCCTGAATTCAACAGGCAGCGCCCTGGTCTATTCAACCTTCATCGGAGGAAATGGATACGACTACGCCTATGCAATGGACATCGATCCCTCCAATAACGTTTACCTCACGGGCACCACAGATGGAGGTTCAGGAACAGGACTATTTCCGACTACAGCAGGAGTCTTCCAGCCTCTGTTGGCTGGGATGATCGATGCCTTTGTCCTCGAGCTCAAAAATGACGGATCCTCACTGGTCTATTCCTCTTTTCTCGGAGGAAGCAAAAATGACCTGGTAGGCATGTACACGACTCCGGTATCCTACTCTTCCTACGGAATGGGAATCAGCGTCAATTCCAAAGGAGAAGCCTTTGTCACAGGATCCACCGAGTCTTCTGATTTTCCGGTGACAGCAGGAGCTTTTCAGACGGCCCTCAACGGAACAGCTGACGCCTATGTTTGCAGGATCAATGCTGCAGGGTCAAAATTAATTTACTCCACATTATACGGCGGGGCCGGACAGGAAGCAGGGTTCGGCATTGCCGTGAATGCCGGCGACGAAGCTTTTTTTGCAGGCGCGACAAATTCCAACAACAAAGATCATTTCCCGACTACACTCTGCACCTACGATTCACTCTTCGGAGTCTTCATTCCGGGAAACGGATACATAGGAGGAGGATCCGATACGTATCTGGCCAAATTAAACCCCAGCGGAACCCAGCTCCGTTTTTCCACTTTCTATGGAGGTAGCGACTGGGACTACAGTGATCCGCGCATAGAAATACCCGCGCTCGGTTGTTCAAATGAAGTTATCATGGGCCTTACAACCCATTCCTGGGACATTCCGATGGTGGCCGGATCCTACAAACCAAAGGTCACCCAGACACAATATTCAGATGACCACCCGGTAATTGTTAAGTTCAGTCCGGTCTATTCCCCGCCAATGGTAAGCAACACAAGTCCTCAGTGCAATGCCCCGCTCACGTTTACGGCAGGCAGCAGCACCTGCGGACGATGGGACACCTTGTTCTACCGCTGGAATTTCGGAGACGGGACCCTTGACAGCGGTACAAGTGTCACACACAGCTATGCTGTGGGAGGCAGCTATACCGTAAAATTAATTGCAAACTGCCCGCAGGACACCGTCACCGAACTCCTGAACATTCCAACACCCATAAAAATTAAAAGCTCAACGGTAAATGCACTCTGCGGAGCCTCCGACGGAAGCATCCTTGCTACCGCTTCCGGAGGTACAGGAAGCAATTACACCTACTCCTGGACCAACGGCTCTGCTCCGCTCAGCAGCACTGTTTCAGATTCCACCTCCCGGATTTCCGGTTTAATACCCGGCACTTATTATGTAACCGTCACCGAAAACAACGGCTGCGTTGATACGGCCATTGTAACGGTTAAAAATTCTCCGGTACTCATTTTCAGTGTAGGCCCCAATGCCTCCATTTGTCCCGGGGACACGGCCCGCCTGCTGGCCTCCGGAGCTATCGGATACAACTGGACACCGGCTTTGGGATTGAGCAGTCCCATTGTAAGCACCCCCCTGGCCTTCCCCGCAGCAACGACCAGATACCAAGTCACCGGCACGGCCGGCTCCTGCACAGGAACCGACAGCATTCTGGTAACCGTTTACAATCCGCCGAAAGCCATAACCGGCAAAGACACCGTAATCGTTTCGGGTACAAGTGTGACCCTGTCCGCTTCCGGAGGTTCCGGCTATCTTTGGACAACTTCATCTTCACAGGCTTCATCTTCCCTTTCTTCTTCCAATACCTCCGGCCCCGTAGCCTCCCCGACAGTAACCACAACCTATATCGTTGTGGTTACAGATTCCAACGGATGCAAGGCCCTCGATTCGGTAACGGTTTTTGTCGACAACGACCTTTGCAGCGCCAATGCCGTATATCTACCGTCTGCATTTTCCCCAAACGGAGACGGAGAAAACGATCTGCTCTACGTCAGAGGAATCTGCATTCAGGACCTCACCTTTATTGTTTTCGACCGCTGGGGAGAAAAAGTTTTCGAAACCACTTCTCTCAACACCCCCTGGGACGGCACCTTCAGGGGCCAGAAACTCAACCAGGCCGTCTTCGCCTGGTCCCTCAGCGCCACCCTTTACAACGGCGCAACAATCAGCAAAAAAGGCAACGTAACCCTTTTGCGCTGAGGTTCAAGGTCAACCTATCCCTATTGAAACGTAAAAAAATAAAAATTTCGTCCTTTACGGTAGCTTCTCACCTACTTATATTTAGCTTCGCAAGATGAAAAAGTCAGTCGTTTTTCTGATCGCACTCCTTTTTTTCGGATGGCCCCTGATAGCGCAGGACAACCTGATTATACGTGAGAACAAAGGCCAGTGGGACCCGCGCATTGTCTTCAAAGGTTCCTCTGCCAGGGGCGCCAACGTAAGTTTCCTTCGGCAAGGCCTTAGCTTTGCCTTCAGCAGAGAGCTCAAACCCCAAAGCGCTGACAACACAAACCCCGGTTCCAACACCAATACCCCTCATCGCAAACCTTCCCTCAGCCCAAACCGCGAAGCGCTGGTCTTTAACATCAGCTTTGACGGCGCAAACAAAGACGTAGAAATTTCTGCCGACGGAAAACAGGAAAGCCATACTAGTTATTTTACCGGCACCATGACAGCATTGAACGTGCCCGATTACAGTCAGCTCAGGTACAATTCGATATACCCCGGCATTGACCTGAAGTACTACGCGGCGAAAAATGGAATCGAATACGATTACATCCTGCATCCCGGCGCTAGTCTTTCATCCATTCAAATGAAATGCGAGGGGCTGAAAAAAATTTCCCTCAATCCAAAAGGCGAACTCCAGCTCGAAAGCGCCTGGGGCCTGATGTCAGAATCTGCCCCCTATTCCTACCAGATTATTAATGGCCAAAAAAAAGAAGTCGACATCCGCTTTCAGATTTACACTTCCACGACCCACGGCAATTCCACTACCTATGGATTTAAAATTAATGGTCGGTACGACAAAGAACAGGATCTTATCATCGATCCGGTATACCTGGGCTGGGGAACCTATATGGACGGAAAAACAAATACAACATTCGGATACCAATACGACATCGCCACCGATCTCCAGGGAAATATTTATGGAACAGGTTTTGAAAATGCAGGTTATGCAGTGACCGCAGGAGCCTATAGCACAACCTATGCCGGTGGCAGCAGTGCATTCAATGGTGATTCAACCCACGGCTGCGATGTTTTTGTTTACAAATTAAAAAGCGATGGCACTACCTTACTTTGGGCAACTTATGTTGGCGGCAATAACATAGACATGGGCAGGGGACTAAAAGTCGATGCCTCCGGCAATGTCTATGTGGCCGGCATAACCAATTCAACAGATTTTCCGGTTTCAGCTGCGGCATTCAACAAAACCTACGCGAAGACAACCGGCCAATCTTCGTATGGATTTATTTTTAAATTAAATTCCACGGGATCGGCGCTTATGTATTCGACTTATCTCGGAGGTACTGAGGGTGACGAATGGCTCCTCGATCTGGCATTAACAGCCTCTTCAGAGGCAATCGTTACGGGCTGGTCCAGTTCCCCCGATTATCCGACAAGCACAGGAGCCTTTCAGACCGCTTTGTCGGCTTTCGGAGGAAGCTCCAATGCAATTGTCAGCCGGATAAATACCACGGGCAGTGCCCTTGTCTACTCTACTTTTGTCGGTGGAGAAGGCAATGACATGGGGCTTGCAATGGATATCGATGCAAACGACAATGTATTTGTAGTTGGCAATACACAGAGCAACAATTTTCCGGTAACTGCCGGCTGTTTTCAATCGGCCATGAAAGGCTCTTTTGAAAACACCGCTTTCGTATTCAGTCTGGCACCCAACGGTTCATCCCTCAATTATTCCACCTACCTGGGCGGCTCGATTGGCGAAGAAATAGGATTCACCCAGGGAGCCTCCTACTGGTCGTATGGTTTCGGCATAGCCGTCAACTCAAGTGATGAAGCGTTTGTTACCGGAGCCACTGAATCCTTTGACTTTCCAGTTACAGCCGGCGCGTATCAGACAGCCAGGAAAAGCAATGAGAACGCATTTGTTACCTGCTTTAATTCCACAGGCACGGGGCTTATCTATTCAACCTATTTGGGTGGAAGTCGCCTGGACGCCGGATTTGACATCAAAGTCAATTCAAAAAACGAAGCCTACGTTGCAGGAACTACCTTGTCCCAAAATTTCCCTTACACAACCTGCGCCTACGATAGCGCATTGGATGGAAACTACTACGACGTTTTCCTGACCAAACTAAGCGCCAACGGAAAATCCCTGATGTACTCCACCTATTTCGGCGGAAGCAATAATGATTACAGCGACCCAAGTATCGAATTGATAAGCAATGGCTGCAACGAAGATGTAGCGTATGGTTTCACAACCCATTCGCTGGATGTACCGACAACTCCCGGATCCTATAAAACCGCTATAACGACTACCCTTCGCGACAACGATCACCCTTATGTTTGCAAATTCCAATCCAAACTTAAAGTAAACTTTACCAGCACGGTTCCCTCCTGCAGCACACCCGTCACCTTCACCGCCAGTCAGGCCGGTCTTTGCGGGCTCTTTGATACACTGACCGTATTCAGCTGGAACTTCGGCGACGGCACAATTGATTCAGGCCAGGTAGTAAACCATTTATACAAAGCTTCCGGAACCTACTCCGTAAAATTCAAGGCTGGCTGTCCCTTTGACTCAATAACAAAAACAATAGTTATTCCTTTGGGATTACCGGTAAAAACGGACAGCGTTCCGGTTCTGTGCGCCAGCGTAAATAGCGGTTCCGCAAGCGTTACAGCGCTTGGCGGCACCGCCCCGTTTACCTATTCCTGGAGTACCGGAATTTCAGGAGTTACATCCTCGTCCAGCCCTTTTCAGATTACAGGATTAAGCCCCGGCTCCTATACTGTTACCGTCGAGGATGCCTCCTCCTGTTCGGTAATCGACTCCATAAGGCTTCTTACCCCGCCCCCATTTGGTCTGCTGGTCTCCGCCAACCCCTTTATTTGTCCCAATGATACAGCCCAACTGAAGGCCTCTGGCGCCCTTTCCTATACCTGGACCCCCGCTGCAGGATTAAGCAATTCCCTCGTGAGCAACCCCAAAGCTTTCCCAGTTACAACTACGAAATACAAAGTCACCGGCACGGCGGGCACCTGCATCGGCAGCGACAGCGTTCTGGTAACCGTTTACCCTGCGGCAAAAGGCACGGTCAGTAAAGACACAGTCATAGTTTCAGGAGCAAGCCTGACAATTTCAGCCTCCGGAGGCAGTTCGTATTACTGGACTCCGGCTGCCAGCCTGAGCTCAGCCAACAGTCCCGATCCTACTGCAACTCCATCCGTAACCACTACCTACAGAGTCCTGATAACCGACTCCAACGGATGCCGCGCAATTGACACTGTTACCGTTACCATCGAAAACGACCTCTGCAGCGGAAATGCCGTATACATCCCTTCCGCATTTTCCCCCAACGGAGACGGAGAAAACGATCTGCTCTATGTCAGAGGAATCTGCATCAAAGACCTCACCTTCATCATTTACGACCGCTGGGGCGAAAAAGTATTTGAAACAACCTCTGTCAACACGGCCTGGGACGGAACCTTCAGAGGCCAGAAACTAAACGAAGCTGTTTTTGCCTATACCATCAGCGCCACCCTCTATTCGGGCACGCAAATCAATAAAAAAGGCAACGTAACCCTTTTGCGATAATGCAATCCTGCTTTCCGTTCACTTAAATCTAACCATCCGCCTTTCAGACGCCAAAACCTGCCGTTTAATCA
>Ga0206879_1046_pt1 | contig 18556 bp, 26 predicted proteins | sample Alteio_BWOrgCont_5_FD_152897 | JGI IMG/M metagenome (GOLD analysis project Ga0206879, IMG submission 152897) | Enriched cells from forest soil in Barre Woods Harvard Forest LTER site, Petersham, Massachusetts, United States -... | ecosystem: Environmental > Terrestrial > Soil > Temperate forest > O... | reverse complement strand
ATCACAGGTGGATTTTGGGTTTTTATGGATTTTTCTGAAAAATTCATTGGATTCTTTTGAAACCGTAACGCCTTGCTGTGGCAAAAGTTCAATGGTCGGGCTATTTTCCACATCAATAAATAATTTCCCATCCAAAACAAAAAAGAATTCATCGTCATTGTCATGCTTGTGCCAGTGATATTCACCTTCAACAATTCCAATCCTGACCACACTGCCATTTACCTTGGTCAGAGTTTGGTTGAACCATTTGTCTGTGCAATTTTTTACCATTTCAGGAACGTCAATCTTTTGGAAGTGTTCGTATTTGATGTCCAGTTTTGTAACGTAGGGGAAATCTTTTTCCATATCTGAGTTATTTTATTTTAACATAATCTATCGGACGAAATTGAAAAAGACCATGAAAGGGAAATTTAAACCTATGCCTTCGCTTTATTCGCAGAGTTATCTGATTATTTTTATCCTCACGTATTTTAAACACAATGTCATCACTCAACCTTTTATTTTTACAGGTAGTGGAAGTGAATTTTAACCGTATTCTATTTTTAATTACAGTCCAATTTCCTTCATCTACCCATTGATAGCTCCTGTTTAAATTCCAAATAAACGAATTGTCAGAATTTAAAGTTAGGTATTCAGGCTTATCAGCGTTTTTCGTCTTGCAAATCCACTTACCGTATAATTGAGTGTCTATCTGCGAATAGAATTGTACCGAGCACACCACCAAAACCAATAATATCAAGCATCTTTTCATTCCTTTATAGCCTTTTTAAGTTTCGGGAATTTTATAATCAATTTGGTTATTCCTTTGGCGGAAGTTTCCTTCCAAGCATTGAATTCAACCTCTTTTTAATCCAGTTATCTATTGCTTCGCCAGTTAGTTCAGGATTATATTTGAAAAGCGGGAAAATGCTCAACCCGATGCACATGCAAAAGAATCCAATGAATTTTTCAGAAAAATCCATAAAAACCCAAAATCCACCTGTGATTTTCAAAACCAGTAAAGACAAAGCCAGTAAGCTGATTTCCAAAACTAAAATCCAATTGTATTTCTTAATGAAAATTTGAATCGGTAAATCTATTACGAATCCAGCTATTACAAAAGGAGAGCAAAGGAGTCCCATTCCACCGCCAATTGTAGAAATTAAAATTACAATTAAACCGAGAATGCTTGCAATGTTTATGGGTGTCAGTCTATACTTCATAAATTCTGCACCTCATAAATCTAACAATTTTCAGGCAATTGGAGGGGACGGTTACAGTCCAACCTACATCAAAAAAACAAATACCCACATCAGCACACCAAGAGAACAAGGTATCAAAAGGGTAGTGAGCATTCTCGGCTTACTTATGCCAAGGTAATCCCTGATTTTTAGCGTATTAATTACCCATAGAAATCCAGTAAAGATTACAAATTCGGGCAACTGGTCAATCCCAACGTGATGGTCTGTAAAAGAATCTGGATTAACAAATTTCTGCTTTATATATGCCAATAAATCTGCAATCAGACCTATCAAAGGGACAGTTGAATTAAAAAATAAAAGAGACCACCCAATTTTTGTTTCCTGCCAGAATAAAATAATTGTCAAGGGCAAATAAATAAAAGTCAAAGCAAACATTAAGAATTCAGAAATTCCCCAACCCAATGGGTCTCTCAATGTAGAATAAATGGAATTTGCATTTTTGAAAACAACATAGACCAGTTCAAGCAAATTAATACCACAAATTATCCGAATAGTCTTTCGTGCAGTCATTTTACACCCATCTCCTTTAATTCATCATTTGAATAAAAAGCTTTCAGAACGTTTTTATTGGTTATTCCTTTCTGACGATGCAGAAACGCAAAAAAATCCTTAATGACAAGGCTGTGGTCGGACTGCCGATACTTATTCGCTACTTCTGTATTGACTTTGAATTCCTTTTTGCTGTTCAACCAAGCTCTATACTTGCTGTAAGCCATCGTACGGCTTATTTCTGTAAGCTCAATGGTTTCAGACCTTGTTGCGATAAAGCCGATGAACATTGTACAAGATTTTTTAATGAAGTCTATTGTCTCATTATCTGTTCCTTCTTGGGATAACTGCCCACAGAATTCATCAATAATGAGGTCAAGTCTGTCCTGAAAACGGGCTCTTTCGTAAATATGCTCTTTTTGTGTTTTGATTGTCTGCTCCTGCATTTATTTGGCTTCAAATCTTTTCATTTGCCTGACAGTCTTATCAAAGGTGTAGAACTGCTTGCTGATGTAGTCCATATCAAAATGTTCAGGGTCAAAGTTGCCATGATATTCCAGCAGTTCCTTGAAATTAGGATTTTCCTTGTCTTTAAGTGCCATTAGCAGGTCTTCATAGCCAGGAACGCCTCCGATGTCCTCTGGTGGCGAATTCCTTTCACCTCCTACGCAAATGGGACTGCCAAGCTTATCGGCAGGAAACACCTTCACCACCTTGATTTTGTGTATCCAGTTATCCCCGAAATCGTACAGGTATTCAAAGGATTTGCCCTTATAGAGCAGGGATTTAAGCTTGGTCTTGTTGGCTGGCAAATACGACCCATCGGAATCTTCATTCCCGATTAGTTCCTCATCCACGTCAAAATAATAGAGATGGCTGTTTGTCCAGCCGAACAGGATTTGAAGGATATGATGCAGTTTGTAGAACGAAATGTTGGAATCAACGATTACGTCCCTGATAATTTTTGGGGAAATTCCCTCTATTTCGGCTTTCAGATGGAAAAGTGGCATGTTACTATCGCTTTGCTTTCGCCAGTCCAGTAAACATTGTTTCGGCAAACGGAACAATGACGCTTGCAACGAATGGGTCACTAAATATGACTTTCCCTCCGTAGGGAGAAATGATTTTCAGCATCTCTGGCAGGACTTCCTCGTATTTGTGAAGAACCAGTGTAAATCCCTTATCTCTATGGTGTAGAAAATCCTTGTTCTCAATAAGCCTTCCGATATTTTTCAGCATTGTAGCGGACGACATATCCTGCTCGGTTTCCAGGTGGAAACAGAATTCAGAATATACGTCAATAGCCACGAATATATAGACTGTTCCTGTTTTGACAGGAGGGAATTCAATCGGATAGACCACCAGGTATTCTCCTGGTCTGATGGCTGTTATTTTTGTCTGCATCTTCGGAAGGATTTATCGGAATAAATCTAAGGAATTTCCTGATATTGGGAGCCAAGAGTCAGCCTTTTCAGAAATCTGATAAGTACAAGATACCTGTGTCTATTAACAGACAGAGGGTAAGACCTTATGGTAAACATTACCACAAGGGGAAATTTTTTTTCAGCCAGTTATAGGAAAGGCATTTTCAACCCTGTTAAAATCCAGAAAAAAAAGTGGACAGGATTTTTTCAGAGCCTTTTATAGAAATGGAATCTTAACCTCCTATTAAATCAGGAAAAAATCTGGTGGCGGAAATTTTTTCAGACGACCAATCTGCCGAATTCAATAGAAAAGGGGGGTGTCATAAAACATTAGTTGAAAAAAAGTAACTGAACTATGCCTTACACCGTGTTTTGGTGGGATGCCTTCTACTACAGCGAAAGATAGTGGGTCTAAATAAGGATACGAGCACAGGAATGCCATTAAAAGGACGGTCAATAGAATACCCCAAAATTAGCCCCTACCCCTTATTCCACCTGCATTACAGGAGCACAGTCCTCCCATATTGTCTTCCGATTCATTTCCAAGGATTCTGGCGAGCTTTCGCCAGGAGCTATGATGCCAGGTGACACCTGGATACTCTGCCATTTTCAATTCAATTAGGAGTTACAAGAAATTTACAAGTTGCCGGAGAATTTCAAGAAATTTATAAAAATATAATTTGCAAAAACGTAATGCCTGTGCGGGTTTTATCGTACACTCATAGAAATAATAATCTTAATGAAATCTAAGTCTGAAATCCTAAATAATCTGGCACAATTCACTGGAACCGAAACTTACCACCGTTGGTCGCCCATATTCCCAAAGGCTGTGGCAACCGACGGGGTTATCTATTTGGCGGAACAGTGCCACAGCTTTTGGCTACTGGACGTGATTGGTTCTGTCCTTCCTCTGCCGAAAGTAAAGTCAGAAGCGTTCCTTACCGCAATATTTAGTAAGGAACAAGGCAAGGTTGTGATTGATGACGGGGATGGGAATGTTCTATATGTTCAGGAGATTGCCAGCCCGACCTTTCCTTTGGACGAAATTCGCTTGTTTGTTACGGACGGAGAAGAAGGAATGCGGGTGATTATGTTACCATCAGAGTATTAATGAAAGTCATGAACGAAAAGCAAAGGCAAAAGCTGGTAGAAATGATTGTGAGGAAGATTGCTCACGAAATATGGGCTGATGAGTTCGGGCTGATTGAAAGATTGATTGCCCTTGTGCCTGAACAGCATTTGATTGAGTCACTGGACAAGGAAGAACGGGTAACAATTCTAAAAAAACAAATCATGGGGATAAAAATTCAAATGGGTTCTGCCGACGTTGTTAAACAAAATTCAAAACAGGTGGAAGCCGAAGGTTGGGAAACCATTGTGGATGCGGTAGATACAAGGGATTGCCTTGAATCATTAGTCAGGATGTTGAATGAGGATGCTGTTCCGCAGACAAACTGCTGGTTCCGCATAATAGCGGGGGCGACGGTCATCAAGCTTTGACCGTTCTCCCCAAAAGGAAATAATTTCTATACTTGTAAAAAACAATTCAAATGGAAACAAAGAAAGTGGCACTGTACGCAAGGGTGAGCAAAACAGACCAAATGAATCTGAACCAACAATCAAGATTAATTGACTATGCCAAAGAGCGAAACCTGCAATATGATATGTATGAAGAAACCGAATCTACCAGAAAAACCCGTCCCGTAAAGGCAGGGCTGTTAGAAAGGCTACGCAGAGGTGAGTACAGTGCTGTGATTGTCTTTAAGCTTGACCGCTATGCACGTTCATCAACGGAGCTTCTGCTTGAAGTGAACGAATTGATAAATAAAGGCGTGGGATTTATTTCCATTTCAGACAATCTTGATTTTACGACGGCGAGTGGACGTTTGCATTTCAACATTCTCTCTGCGTTTTGTGAATTTGAACGTTCACTTATAAGCCAGAGGACGAAGGAATCGCTCTTATATCGCAAGAATGAGCTTCACATAAAACTTGGCAGACCGCCTGGCTCAAAGGATAAACAAAAACGCAAAACAAGAGTTCATTTTAAAACGGGTACGACAGAACGGATACCTATTGGTGTTGCAGTAGCAAAGGAATAGATACCGCCCTTTCAAATATGTGAACTGGTCACAAATCGTGACCAGTTATTTTTCTGCCATAACTCTCCCTTCCGACTTTTTTCCCGATAAACTTCCGACATTACGGTGAACGGTTAGCAATCTTTCAAAACATAATTCAGTATTTCTCCTTTTCCAAGTTCAGGTAAAAACCGACCTGAATTCAATCAATCCACAAAAAACCTCCCCCTAAAAGTAAATTTTGCCCGATTTATAAAAACGAACGTTTTTATAAACTGAAAAACTACCCTTTTCCAGGGTCGGCGTAGGTCAGACATAATGGCAGTATTTATTGAAGTATTTTTTTGATGATTTTTTTCTTGGATTCTTGCCAAAAATTGTTGACTGGGAAAAACAGTATTTTCCCAACTAAATCCACCTTTGAATTTTTACATTTTATGGAAGCACCGAAAAGGGAAATTCTAAAAAGGAAAAAATTGTGGACAATTGCTACTGGCGATATGATTTTACAAAAAATTGCAAAAATCTCCCGCCTTAAAACATTTGCGGAAAAATCGGAAATGAAAAATGTGTCATCCTGTATGAGCTAAAAAGCCTGCACCCATTATACCGTTTACAATCTTTGTCTACAATTTGCTTTCTGAAAATGAACAGCCCGTAAATAGGGGCTCGCAGAGGTGGTACAGTCCCGATTTTCCCTTATTTGCTCAAACCTATGTATTCAAAAAATACTTCATCAAAATACTCGGTAGAATCCTTCTGCAAGAAGAGTGTCCAGCTTTCTACTTTTTCTTGGTTTTTTGGGAAGTTTTTGCTTTCTGGGAAACTGATAAAGTTTCTCGGTCAAACTATTGTTTGGCTGAATGAATATTTACCAATTCAGGCAAGGAAACCCCAAGCACTTTCGCCATTTTACAAAGCCTTGTGAAAGGCATGTCAATTACTCCTCTCTCAATTTTGCTTATTGTGGGAAGTCCCATATCCAATTCGTCGGCAAGTTCTTCCTGTGTCCAGTCCTTCAAAGTCCGATAATATTTTATTCGTTTGCCGAGCAGGATTTTATCTTTCATCTTACTGCCAAAACTACCCTCAAATAATGGTTTTCATAAAGTCCTAATAGGGTTATAAATAACCATATAAAGGTTAGTTTTACTATATTTGGTTCATGTAACCGTTATTGTTTAACCAAAACCAGAAAAGATGAAAAACCTTTACTTAATGACAATAGGCATATCGCTTATTGCTTCAAATATGTTTGCAGGAAATTATTGTTCCCGCATTGTGGTAAAATATAAGCTTGACACAATAAGGAGCACTCCATCGTGGTCATCAGTAGATTTGACTTTGCCTGCGGGAGCCACACTTGATTCTATTTATGGTGGATTTAAGCGGGCGGGCTATTCAGGGGCTTCTCTTTCCTATGAGGCGTGGTCGGTTGGTGCAACCCATGATACAAGTTTGCTGAATAAAACAACCTCCTTCTATGGCACTTATACTGGCCCCTATGGAGCTTGGATAAAAACTGACGCATATAACGTAATCGGTAAAGCAGGTTCCTACATCCGCTTTTCTATCACAACCAGCAACGGAATGACTATGGATAGTGCTCTGATAGCATATTCCTTTCCAACACCTGCCACACCGACCATCACCCAAAACGTGAATGTCCTGACTTCAAGCATTGCTACTTCCTATCAGTGGTATCTAAACGGCAACATGATGAAAGGAAGGACAAGTGATACAATTAATGCCTCCGTTTCAGGTCAGTATTCAGTCCAGATAACAAATACCAATGGCTGTACTAATACTTCGGCTCCTTTCACTTTTGTTTTTACTGGTCTTTGCTCCCAGCAGATAGTTAAATATACATTAGATACTATCGGGAAAGGTCTGCAATGGTCTCTTGTAGATTTGGCTTTACCTGCGGGAGCACAGCTTGATTCCATTTTTGGGGGATTTCAGAGACCAGGCTATTCTGGTTCGGCTCTATCTTATTCTGCGTGGTCGGTTGGGACGACCAATGATACCAACCTGCTTAATAAAACTACCACATTCTATGGAAGTTATACTGGCCCGTATGGAGCGTGGATAAATACAGATTCGTATAAAGTCATCGGGAAAACGGGTTCTTTTGTGAGATTTTCAATTACAACGAACAACGGAATGATAATGGACAGTGCTCTTATTGCATGGTCGTTTCCAAAGCCTATTGCCACAATCACACCCTCCGCTACGAGCGTGTGTCAGGGCAACAACATAACTCTGACAGCCAACACAGGGTCATCATTGACTTACAGTTGGTCTTCCTCAAATACAACAAATCAAATTTCTGTATCCGCAACTGGAACATACTCCCTAACTGTAACCAATAGCAACAATTGCTCAAATACTGCATCGCAGACTGTTACCGTCAATCCTTTGCCTCCAATACCGACAATTGCCCGTAGTACAGCATTTCTTTCTTCAAGCTCTTCAACGGGAAATCAATGGTATTTGAACGGAAATATTCTGTCGGGACGGACAAATGACACGCTTAATCTTGGGACTTTTGGAAATTATTCCGTAGAAGTAACTAACGGGAACGGCTGTACAGCCACATCAACCCCATACAGTGATACCAGCAATGTACTTAATTACTGCCTTCCCGTTTACGCAAATGGGTGTTCGGGCGGTAATGGACAACGTATAAGCAATGTCACCTTTGATTCAATAAACAATTCTTCCAATTGTAGTGACGACATTAATAGCTATATCAATTATCTGTCATCGAGTTTCCATACAACAGTTGGGGAAGGAAATTCATATAATATAAGCGTGACTTCTACTTCTAATTATGTGTGTGGTTGGATTGATTACAACCAAAATGGAAATTTTGGAGATGCAGGAGAATCAATATTCGTTTCAGGAAGTTCTTTTACGGGGAGCATTGCAATTCCTGCAAATGCCACAATTGGTCAGACGAGAATGCGAATAATGTGCAGTAATGATTTAATCGGTGCATCTGATTACTGCAATAACAGTCTTGCAAAAGGAGAAAGTCAGGATTATACCATTACGATTTCTAACTCAATTACAACGGGCATTCCAAACGGTTCTTTGCAAAATGGGTTATCTATATTCCCGAATCCTAATAGCGGTCAGACAACAATTAAATATAACCTTACCACCAATTCGCTTGTTGTCATTGAATTATACAACCTTTTGGGAAGCAAAGAAAAATCAATCCTCAATTCTAATCAACAGGCAGGCACATTCCAAACGACGATAGATATGGGAGACCTGAACAATGGAATTTACCTGTTGAAAAGCACAATGAATGGAGAGATAAGCACTCAAAGGATAATTTTGGTGAAATAAGTAATTATTTGGGATTTTAAAAGGGAAGGCGTTCAAGTGGAACGCCTTCTTTGCTTAAAATAAATCAGCACGGGTAAACCCCATCCGAAGAATTTCCGCTTTCAGCCGTGCCAAAATCCTGAACCAACGGAGATAGATACTCCCTCGGCTAACAGATAAGGAAATGGCTATCTGCTCGGCTGTCTGACCCTCCTCATAATGGGCTTTAAAGAGCAACTGGTCTTGCTCTGGGAGCTTGGCAATGCCTTTCCGTAAAACGGATACCAGGTCTTTATACTCCATTATTTTTGAGGGGTCAGGTTCATCGGCAGAAAGCTCCGACGAGTATGTTTCATCTTCCTGCTCAATTGACAAATCATTTCTGTGCTTGGCAGTACGACGGTAAAAATCCACAATAGCGTTACAGGCAGAGCGGTAGATATATCCTTCAAATGTGAATCGGGGGTCTGGTACATATCTATCCAGTTTGCCCAAAAGTGCCGTTGCTATGTCATGGCTACGCATTTTTAGCTCATAAGAATTTATGGAATAGCATTTTTTCAAGATAGCGAGCCGACAAGTTGCCATTACACGCTGATAGATTTTGGCATATTCTTCTGGGGATGCCTCACCAGACTTGACTTTCTGAATGATTTCAGCATAATCCTGCCTTTTTTCCTCCTTTTTTACAATTTGCTCTGTTTCCATACACCCTGTTTTTATTGAGTGTACGACCTTTCGGGCGATTATCTTAAAGTTCAGCCAATTTTGGTGAAATTAATTTGAAATAAATCAGAAAGGATTTGGTTTCAGGTGCGTAATGAGGATTTTACAACTATCGTTTTCAATGACGACCTGAAATCGGGTCACTCTTTTCGTGCCGAGGACAACGGAGTTGGCGAAGTTAAGTACAGTCATGCCGTCAGATAGATTCTGACTTGTTAATTTGCCAAAGGAATACCCGAAAGCCAGTTCTTCCTGATAATATTTCAAAATTCTGTTCCTGCTAAATCTCTTGATTGACTGTACACTCGTCCAGGCAACCATCTCCTCAAATTTGCCTTGTCTGTAAAGCACTTGCCAATAGACTGGAAACGATGTGCCTGTCCCCATAAAGAATACGGGGTCATTATATTTTAAGGCGATAGTTTGGGTGTCAGGCTTGACGTCTGGTGAAAATATAGCCTTATCAGGCTGAACACAGGCAAAAAACAGAATCAGGAGAATCAGTGGTCGCATATCCGTAATTACGGGCAGATGGAAAAATTCTTTCAGTTCCAGCGTATATGACCAAAAGACAGAGCCATGAGCCAAATGTTCAAAACGAGTGTCCTGATTGACCTATCCAAGTTGGAACACGACATCATCATTGAACTCAATGGGTTTCGCAAGAAGGGACGGGAAAGGGGACATTGCAACGTCCTGATGCGGAGAAAGGCGGAATTTACCCGACGCTTTGTGGCAGTTAAGTTGTTACAGGAAAAAGGAATACTCGTAATTGGCAAAAGGAGAATGAATATGGTCAGCTATTGTTATACTTCTGAATTTAAACGATGGCAGGGAAAATGAACGACAAATTCAAAATACTCATTTTTTATGTGGATAGGCTCCACCATACTGACCGATGGTATTTTTTCCTTGTTGAAATATTCGGCAAGAGGATTTGGGAAAGCTCTGTTGACCTGCTTGCCCTGAACAACAATAAAATCAACTGTTTTCTATTAAAGTTGAGTTCCAAAGACGTGAATTCAAATCAGCTACATTTCTATTTTGAAAAATTAGAACAGACGATTAATTCCCTGCCCGATGCCAGGAAGCAATTCTTTCCCGTCAGCTATCTTGATGAACAGGGACATTTCAATTATCCTACTGCCTTCTTTCGTAATAGGAACGAGGAATTGGAACCACCACGGTCGTTGGAGTTTGCTGATGCCAGTGTGTTAAAGTCTTATAATTACAGGCGAAAGATTTACATATCCGAACTTGATAAAGGTAAGCCCGTCTTTGAATGGTATCGCTTTCAGGCGTATCGGTGGCATGACATCGAGAGTGATACCTGTGCCATTATTGAAGCCTATTGCATTATGGGAAATCTTGATGAAAAAATGTACGTTCACATTTCACTGAATTCTGAAAGTCAAATTGTAAAAATTAATTTTCTAAAAAGCAAAGGCATGGACGGAGAAATCGGGAAATATGTCATGGCTCATTTCAGGAAAGAGTATATTGAAAAGAATTACATCTTTTCTCCTGCATTCAAGCCGTAGCTTCAATATACAAAGCCCATGTAGGCAAGACTTGTTCGTAGAAAAGTAAGCAAATCCATTTCAGGACTTTTTATGAGCTGGTCGTAAAGGTCGGTTAATATCGGGCTCGGAGCTTCAACGTGAGCCTTGTCCTTCAACAATGAAAAATCCTTATCTGAAAATCCGAAGTGGGAGTTGTCGCCTGGAAGCAATTCAAGTTCCAATCTTATGTAGTGGTCATTCGCACTTATTCCCGCCAGAGGGCGGAAGCGTTCTCCTTTTTTTATGTCTGCCATTGTGTTTTTGTTTAGAATAAATAGGCTAAAAAAATTGTTCGCTGTGCTTTTATTCGACAAGGTTAACATTGCCCAGAATAAGCGGTCATTACCCTATGGCAACATTGCCAGAGGGTCGGGATAATGGCTGTACATCCAGATTTAGCAAGGGTTTCATCCAGTTCTTTGTTGATAACATTTTCAATAATGTTGTCAACATCGCTTTGATATGTGGCTATTCCCAAGTAGGTTTAATTGGATAGCAGTATTTATTTGCTATTTATACGTGAGTGTCCTGCAAATGCTCAAATTAACAGAAAGGGTGGGGGAATGGAGTCGCTTCCCCCCTACACTTTCTCAATCTAACCAAGGAAGCGACAAACAAATAAGGAAGCGACATGAAAACAAAATCCGCAATTTACCGCTATGTGCCAAAGACCGCATACAAAGAATTAAACAAATGGCTGGCAACTGAACCGCCTGAATTCAAATTTGAAACCGACACGTTCGTATTTATCCTTGACTTATTCTATCGCCTAAACGAATACAATTTAGATGTCCGTGAAAAGAAAGGCGGTTTCACAGAAATTAGCTCTCGCTATTTCAGGGCATCTATACCAAATGGGTACGCCTCCTATGTGGGATACCTCATCCGCAAGGAGATAGTGCTTACAGACGGCTCCTTTGACAAGGAAAAGCATATCTGCTTGGGCTACAAGATAAATCCGACAATGGAAAGCAAACTCATTCAGGTTGCAATAAATCCTGAGTCGCCTATTGCCCATAAAATTCGTGAAAATGCAAACAGGAAACGAAAATTGGAAAGTAAGCAGGCTCCGTTTATAAGGAAGTTAAAGGAGAACCTGAAATTAATTCAATTTGACGAAAAGAAGGCGGTGAAATTCCTAAACAAGCAACTATTTGAAGGCGAGTTATCCTTAAACAAATACAACCGACACATGTTTAAGCTGACCAAAATTTTAAACAAACAATTCTACTGTAAAAGGAACCGAACTAATTTCAGACTGGATACCACCTTTACCAATCTACTGAAAGAGTTGAGATATTTTATTGTAGGAGGGTATATAACGATTGACCTTTGTAACTCACAACCATACCTCCTTGTATATATACTACGTAAGTATTTGGAATATGTGGATAAAAGAAATAATCAGATAGCTGTACAAGTAAATAATGATAATAATTGTATAGATAAGGTATTACCTTCTTCTTGTGGCGAGGATTTCGGGCAAAAAGGCATAGACCGATTGCTGGACAAGGCTTTCAGGAAATTCAAAAATGTCCCCATTCTTGATTTGGAGGAGGTGAGGAAGTTCAATGAGATTACCCGAACAAACCAATTCTATAACCTGTTTATGGATGAATTCGGAATTATAAGGGACGATGCGAAGAAATTGACATTGGCTACGCTCTATTCCCCGAACAGGTTCTCTAACTATGAAGCGGAAAAACAGGTATTCAGAAGGCAGTTCCCGACCATATATGCCTTCATCTATGAATTCAAAAGGAAAGATTATAAAAAACTGTCCATTACCATGCAGATTTTGGAATCAACCATTTTTATTGACTGTGTGGCGAAGTATCTGGTTGAGCAGGGCATTGAGTTGGACACAATCCATGACAGCCTCATTGTGAAGGAGCAGGACGAGCCACAGGCAATGTTTGCCTTGGAATATACATTTATGAAGTTCTTCGGAGAACTGCCGTCTTTTAAAACTGAAAAGCTCTGCTCCGACGACATTGATATTGAAATTTACCATGTGTTCGTGGAGAAATATAAAGCGGTTGCATAGAACAAGAAACAATGATAGGAACCACCATCCTCTTTGAACGCCAAAAAGCTATTGTAACAGGTCTCCAAACCGACCCGTCCGAAACCTTCGTGTTTATCCGCTATGCAAACGGTGTGAAGCATATTCTTGACCTGCCAACGGCTGAACAACTTTGCAAAACTCCGACCCGCATGGTGCTCCTTGAAAAGACAATGAAGTGCCTTCCGTGATTAGAGCTGTCGGAGTTTCTGGAATTCCGTGCTCTTCATGCAGTAAAATACAATTGTCAAAAATTTACCGATAATCGGTAAAACTCTGCAATACACATACACGGCAGAAAAAATAAGAAAGCAAATAGGAGGATTTCTACCTCTTTTGCCCTGTGTAGCTAAATTCCAGCCCATTTTCTTAAATTTACCAATGCAAAACCGCTAATACAATGGAGATTAAACATACTGCTCAAAAGAGTTTTTATGAAGCATTATCACTTATAGATATTAAAACTATACAATACAGAAACCGAGGGGATGGAACTAATGAGAAATTTCATGAAAATGGTATTATCAAAATACGATATTATGATAGTAATAATGTTATTAGAATGCCTTGGTATAATGGCTACATCCCAAGGGATTATGAACTTTTTGAACAGAAACTAACAGAACTGTATGAATGTTTTCTGGAAGAAATTCAAAATAATATTTACAACCCAAATTTGTCCCCGAAAAGGTACTTGAAAGATTTGAAAGGGGCACTTGAAATAATCCGTACTGAATTACAAAGGAAATATCTTGAAAACCAAAACAGCACAATTGGAAGTGATGCTCATTTAGAAGTTATAAAATCTGATTCAATAAAAATGTTTTTTGATTATCAAATGCGTGTCCTGGAATATACAGTTGTTAAGTTAGAAGAACGGCTTAAAACTTTTGATGACGAGCCAGAAAAAGAAAATCATCCCGAACTTAACACAGCCAGACCTTTAAATAGCAGAAGCAATTCTTTACCTAAATTAAAAGTTGACGCATTGATGTCCAATGAGAAACAAGCAGGATTCAATGAACATGAAAACAAACCTTCAGTTCCCGAAATTGATATTTACAAAATTGAAAATAAATTCAACAACAAAATGCCAATAGACATTGCAATAAATCATTTTAAGGTATTTATGGAAAAGAAAAGCAAAAGTGATGACCAACCATTTCTAACACCTGAACAATTTAATTTGTTTATTCAACGGGCTTTCGGATGCAACACAAGCATTCCACAACAAACAATAAATTATGGCAACACAGAAAAAATGTTTATCGTTAAGCGGTTTGTTGAATTCTATGATTTAAGTACGAAGAAACGGATTTACGAAGATACTGGACAATGCCTGGAAAAATACATCAAACTGCTTACTGATAATTTCAAAAATTGGAACTACGACACGGTCGCAAATAACATCTCAAAAGCAAGAAATGTAGCAAGGAGCTGGACATAAGCATTTCTTTACTGTACTTACTTCACTTTTTACTTTTCTTACCGCACTTTATACTTCACTTACTTTCCTTTATACCTTACAGACTTCAATATTAGCAAAGGTTACAGCCTCATGCTATTTTCGCTTCGTGTATAAAAACGACACGAAAGCGATGAACAAATCCACGAAAGAAACGGTTTCCCAATCTCATGAGGTTGCGGTGAATCAAGGAGAGACCCCCGATGCGGGAACTCCTTCAACAAATGCAACGGAGTCAGCAGATACCAAATACGAGACACCTCCAAAAGAGGAGTCTTCAACTGAATCAACTGATTTGACATTATTGAAATCAACGGCTGAAAAATTTCTTGCAAAAGATTCATCGGTAGAAAAGTCACCCGTCAGGATGATGGTTGATATTAACAAGCTTAAAGCCCATCCTTTCAACCCCGTGTTATATGGTAAAGACGAAACGCTATCCGAAGAATTCTTGGATGATATAAAAAGGAATAAAATTCTGGTTGAGCTTACTATAAAGGCTGATTGGACTATTATTTCGGGGCATAGACGTTTTTTCGGTGCAAAGGCGGTAGGCTTGACAATGGTTCCCGTTGTAATTGTGGACTACCCAAATGATACCGCAGAAAAGTTAGCGATGATTAGCTTCAACCATAATAGGGAAAAGACTTTCTCAATGAAAATGAGCGAAGGCGAACAGCTTGAAGTCATTGAGAAAGCAAGTGCCAAAGAAAGGCAGAAGGCTGGCAAAAAGATTGACCCTACGGCGAAAACGCCAGAAGGTGAAAAGGGAACTACGTCCGATAAGATTGGTAAAAAGATTGGTATCGGCAAACGAAAAACCTACGAAAACGCAAAGCAGATTTGGGCTATTAAAGACAAATATCCTGCTGTTGCTGACTTGATAAAAAAGCTTGATAAGGGCGAAACGACCATTAATGCTGTACATAATGCAGTATTGGAAATCTTAGGAAAAGCCAAGCCCAAAAAGGAAAAGAAGCCTGCCAGTGTATCATCGGGTAAAACTTCTTCAACTGCATCAGCCGTGAAGGAGGATGGCAACACTGAACCAGATGACAATTCTGTTGAAGACAATGTTGAAGATGTACAGGAAACAAAATCTGACTCTACAATGAATTGTTTCAGAGGGCTTTCAAAAATACTCAACAACGGAAGCTTCCAGGTTATTATGGATACGATTCAAGAATGTCGCACTGACCGTTCCTTAAAAAGTGTTCCAAAAGGGAAACTGTCAAGAGCATTTACCCACCTGATAAATGCCAAAACAATCATTGAATTGGTAATAAAGGAGGGCAACAAATGAAATCTTGTTTCCCTATCGTAGTTATGCTGGAAAGCATAAAACGTTCAAGTTTCTCAAAAGCAAGTGTGATCCCCGAAGGGGAGCACACTTGCCTGGGAAAACTCCATGTTTCTCAAATGACTATAAACTTTAATAAGAACAATTTAAAATAAAAATGGAAAACTCTAAAATTAGTTGGTGTCACCACACTGGTAACCTATGGTGGGGCTGTGTAAATGTCAATATGCTTTGCTTTTTGTGTTTTGCCGAATACTTTGCCAAAAACAGGCACAAACACAACATCTGGGGTAATGATGTGCCACGTAAAGAAATTATCACGGTATGGAAAGCGTTTGTAAAATTTCAAAGGGACGCTTTTGAAGCCAATGAAATACGGAGAGTATTTGTAGGCTCCATGATGGACATCTTTGAAAAGCCAATGTCCTTGATTAACTGGAAAAATGAACCTCTTCTTAACGAAAATGGGGAGCAGATTAATACTGGACAGCTCCGTGATAGGTTTTTCAATGAGGTAGTGCCCAACTCGCCAAATCTGCTGTTTCTACTACTTACAAAGAGACCTTCCAATATCAATAAGTATATCCCTGAAAGCTGGAAAACAAATCCGCCCAGGAATGTGATGTTTGGCACATCGGTCGGCTATCAAGAAAATGCAGAGAATTTCATTCTACACCTTTCAAAGGTACGTGGTAATAAGTTCTTATCAATTGAGCCCCAGCTTTCAGAGATTGACCTTATGGTGAAATTGCAGGATGGTTCAGGCAGGTCGCTGATTGATGTTCCGAATTGGATTATAAATGGGGGCGAGAGTGGTCTGGGCAGACGACCATTTGACACTGACTGGGCACGAAAGCTACGTGACGACTGTAAAAACAAAGTGCCTTTCTTTTTTAAACAGATTGACCAGGTTCTGCCCATCCCAAAGGATTTGATGATTCGGGAATTCCCAATAATTGCATAATTCTAAATAAAAAAAGAAAAATGAAAAACGAAACTAAATCTTACTCCAAAGCGAAATTTGAAAAGGCATGTGACTATTATTCAAAGTCATTTCTGAAAGCAGTCAATCATCCTGCTCAAAATCAATCAATGAAAAAAAGGATTGTACAGATTTACATAGACGACGAACTCTTAAAACATTTTACCAGCTTTCTTCTCGGCAAAATGACCGAACTAATCTATGTTGATGGAGAGCCTGATTTAGCAACAAATAAAATATTCCCAAAATAAATTAGGAGAAGTTCCTGCCAGAATGGAACAGCCAGTGAAAACAAATAATAACAATTAATCTAAAACCCTTTTAAAATGCCAAATTCAAAACAAGACATACTGATTGCGATGGCAATACTCATTAAAACTAAACAGGAGCCAGACCCCTCTCTTCTACCTCCTTACACTGTCCATTTCCCAGGAAATTACAATACGGATGTATTTGTTTTTCTTACGAAGACGGTTGATACCAAAGAGGTCTATAAAAAAGTAATAAAGAATGCCAATGTCGCCTCATGGTTGGATATTGCATTTACACGAATGGTGCAGAGCCCAAGCCGATATGAAGGTAGGGGGATGGTATGCACCCTTGTAGTGGAGGATATAGAGGATGTAATCGGAATCCTAATGAGCTGTCCAGAAATTCCTACTGTACAGAATGTAAGTGAAAGTAATTAATTCTAAAAATTAACTACATGGCAAGAGCTGAAAATGATTTTTACCCAACGACCCAATATCCCATAGAGGCGTTTCTTATGCACGAAAAATTCACTGGTAATATCTGGGAACCTGCCTGCGGTGAAGGAGACATCGCAAAGATATTTCTACGGAAAGGGTTTAATGTCAAAGCAACTGATTTAGTTGATTACGGATTTGGCACTCCTGGTCAGGATTTTTTGAAGTACGATGGTGAAATGGTGGATAATATTGTTACCAATCCTCCATTTTTATTTGGAACCAAATTTGTTTTGCAGGCAAAAAGGTTTGCCCGACATAAGATTGCAATGCTTTTCCCATTATCCTTTATAGGATGTCAGGAGCGGTATGAAATGTTTCAGGACAAAGAATTCCCTTTAAAAGCTTATTACCCGTTTTCCCAACGCATAAGCATGTATGCAGATGGCAAGAAGACCAAAAATGGTAGCAAAATTGATTTCGCATGGTATGTCTGGGACAGGAACCACATCGGTAAGCCTTGGATTGAATGGATTAAACCGTACACCGAAATCATTCTTTTTGAGAAACACATTTCAAAACCAAAAGATTTTAAATGACCATCACATCAGGAACAATAGGAGCTATGGCTGTTTTAGTATGCCAGAATTATCAACAAATTCTTGATAAGATGTTGTTAAGTGCCAATTGTATCAACATGTTGCTAAGTTTTGGAGTGAAAAATATGATAATAGATATTAAAGGTGTTGTTTTGAGAAAAGCCTGGAAAAGCATGTGCCAGTTGACATTCAGAGGATTTAGTTGTAATGTTGACTCGTGGAAAGGGCAAAAAGTTTTAAAAAGAATAAGAAATTGGTACTGACCCTACATACATTAGTTGCACAACTGCCTTCTCTGGCGTTCTTTACAGGAATAGTTACCCAGCGGTCAGCTATTCAAATGCTCCCTGAAAAGGCAAGGAAGGCATTGGACGCTTTGGTAAAAAGATATAAGCTCTCTGGTCACGACAGTATCAAGCCAGACAATGAGAAGACCTATACCGAAGAAGAAATCTATTTAGCCATTAGGATACCACATTTGCAAGATTTATATAAAAATCACGGAGAGAATTGGAAATTCGTTTACAACAAACAGATTGCAGGAGAACCGACCAAATTAGACAGACTTATTTTAAATATTAAATCGGAAGAATTAAAGAA
>Ga0206879_1098_pt2 | contig 18956 bp, 24 predicted proteins | sample Alteio_BWOrgCont_5_FD_152897 | JGI IMG/M metagenome (GOLD analysis project Ga0206879, IMG submission 152897) | Enriched cells from forest soil in Barre Woods Harvard Forest LTER site, Petersham, Massachusetts, United States -... | ecosystem: Environmental > Terrestrial > Soil > Temperate forest > O... | reverse complement strand
TTAGTAATTCGAATGCGCGGCGCATACAGCCCAGCATGCCGAGGCCGAGGACGTCGACTTTCATGAAGCGGAGGGCGTCGATGTCGTCTTTGTCCCATTCGATGACCTGGCGGTCGATCATGGCAGCGGGCTCGATCGGAACGAGTTCGTCGAGACGATCCTCGGTCAAAACGAAACCGCCGGGGTGCTGCGAGAGATGCCGAGGGAATCCCATCAAGGTGCGGGCGAGGTCGATGGTCAGGCGGAGCCGGCGGTCGTTGAGGTTGAGGTTCAGTTCGGCGGCGCGCTCATCGTCCAGTCCGTCGCTGCCCCAGTGCGAAATCTGGGTGGCGAGGGCGCCGGTGACGTCCTCGGGCAGGCCCATGGCCTTGCCGACATCGCGCACGGCGCCTCGGCCCCGGTAGCGGATCACGGTGGCGCATAGGGCTGCGCGGTCGCGGCCATAGGTGTCATAAATCCACTGGATGACTTCTTCACGGCGTTCGTGCTCGAAGTCGACGTCGATGTCGGGTGGTTCCTTGCGTTCGGCACTGACGAAACGCTCAAACAACAAACCGCTGCGGGTGGGGTCGATGGAGGTGATGCCGAGGACGTAACAGACCGCCGAGTTGGCGGCGGATCCGCGGCCCTGGCACAGGATGTTCTTTGATCGTGCGAAACGCACGATCGCGTGAACGGTGAGGAAGTACGGCGCGTATTCCAGTTGCGCAATAAGCTGGAGTTCGTGATGCAGTTGCTGTGTCACGTCGTCCGGGACACCGTTGGCATAGCGCGAAGCGGCACCTTCCCAGGTCAATTGCTCCAGCGTTTGTTGCGCGGTCAGACCGGCGATGCGGACTTCGTGCGGGTATTGGTACCGTAGCTCATTGAGCGAGAAGCGGCAGCGATCGGCGATCTCCATGGTGCGTTCGATGGCGCCGGGATGGCGGGCGAACAGGCGGGCCATTTCATCTGGCGATTTCAGGTGACGGTCGGCGGACCGGTCGCGGTCGCGACCGATTTCGTCGATGGTGCGGCCTTCGCGGATGCAGGTCAGGACATCGGCGAGGATGTGACGGCCCGGAGCGTGGTACAGCACATCGCCGGTGGCGACCGTGGGAACACCGGCGGCTCGCGCCATTTCGGCGTTTTCATGCAGACGGACGGCGTCGTTGGGGCGGCGGCCTATCGTCAGGGCCATGTAGGCACGGTCGGCAAAGTCCGCCTTCAGGCGCTGCAGAACGGCGGGGGTGGGTGGCGAGCAAAGGACGGCGATCATGCCGGCCCCTGCGGCGGCGAGATCGTCCCAGGCGAGATTGCAGGCGCCCTTGCCGGCGCGGCTTTTGCCAAGCGTGAGCAGGCGGCAGAGGCTTGCATAAGCCGGTTGGGCCGTCGGATAGACAAGGACCGACGGGCCGCCGCTCAGGTCGAGACGGGTGCCGATGATGCAGCGGACATTCGTTTCTTCCCCGCGCTGATGGGCACGGACGGTGCCGGCCAGGCTGCCTCGGTCGGTGATGCCGAGGGCGGGGATGCCGAGGACCGCGGCGCGGGCAAACAGTTCCTCGACGTGGGAGGCGCCGCGGAGGAAGGAGAAGTTCGTGGTGGTCTGAAGTTCGGTGTACACGGTCGGATCAGCCTGAAGCCGCCAGCTTGCCACTGCCGCATTGCGGACAAACCGCTGGCCTCGCCGATTTCTGTAAGCGCGCGCCGCACGCCCGGCGAACGATCACCGAAGATCCCGCATTGATATGCCAGTGACCGCCGCCACGGGGGGCACGACTTCGCGTGCGGGGTCTCTCAAGCCGGGGAGCGGTATTCGCCTCCTGATCGGAATTCATCTCGCCGTACTTAATGCCTTTGATCGTGAATATCCATGTGCTGATTATGGCGGGGGTGCTGATTACGACGGGAAGCCGGTTCCGGTGCGCACCAACTGCCCTGAAGTCCAGCCGAGCGCCCGAAGGCCTGGCGAGATTTCGTCAGATAAGCGCGTCAGTCGCGGTTCGCCGGCGTTGCCGCGTCAGGTGCTATACGGCACTCAGCCGAAGCGCGCCGACCGCCAGCACGTGGATCGTCGCGTTATTGATGGCATGCAAAAGCATCGTGCCGCGGACAGAGCCCGTGTAATGCCGAACGACGCTGAGCATCGCGGCCAATGGTATCAGCACGATCGGGGTCAATCGCCCGTTCGCCGCATGGAGCGCAAGCCAAAAGCAAGACGTCGCGAGCGCGGTGGGCACGCCACCCCACGATTGGCGGAGCGCGGTCCAAAGCCAGCCGCGAAAAAACAGCTCCTCGGATATGGGCGCGAGAATGTTAAGGGCGGCCACGAAACAAATCGACAGAAGCGGCTGGCTGTCGAATAACGCGAGATTGCGCGCAGCCAGGCCATGCGAGAGGCCCGTTCGGAACGCCGGTATCAGGATCGCCATTTCGACCAGGCCGCAGATCAGGACGATCTGCAGTGCCAACGCGCCGGCAAAGACGTGTTGGCGGCGCATCGGTTCGAGAGCAAGCTCTCGCGACACGTCACCCAGCGCCTTCGCCCTGTGCACGGCCAGCCACAACGTGAAAGAAAGGTGCAAAACGGTAGCCAGCAATATAATCGATCCGGTCAGTACCGGCACGGGAGGTAATCCCTTGCCCGTGATCACGGCGATTGAGGCGAACGCGCTAACAAGCAAGATCGTGAAGACGACCGTTATGAGAATTGACAGCAAATAATAGCCCACGGCGCGAAGTATTTCGTTCCATGGCCCGCGAAACGGGGGCGGGGCCGGATTGTCTTGTGGCATCGGCGGGAATGCGTCGGCGCTGGTAGCGGCGGTCATGCGGTTGCCTTTGGAAAACGTCCGGACCGCGTGTTTTTATCCGTTTGTGGCTTTCAGTTTGGCTACGTACGGTTATCTCCGTCAATAGAGGAAAAGTAACAAAGTGAGGATGGAATTCCGGATTTGCCGGTGGATGACGTTCTCACAATCCGTCCGGAATCCTTTCACCCAAAAGTGAGGATAAATTCCGCTTGCATGGCCCCGGATCGGCCCATGGTCCGAAAACACCCGCGCGCATCCTTGCCGATCCTTTCTTAGCCGCGGCTAAACTTTTTTATTCAAACGCCAGAGATTGGTTCGCGGCAAGAATTTTACCACAGATAAGAGAGGGATAAGCCAGGATGAACAAAGATGTCGCAATGCGGTCGAACCGCTCCAGATTCGGTCCAACGCTGGCTGTCGTTGCATTTGTTTCCGGAGAGACATTTAGTGAATGCGGCTGGATCCTCGTTCTTTTAATGTATTCAAGTCAAAATTGACCACGAAGGCACGAAGTCCGCGAAGAAGCATGTAGAAACAGTCGTGGTCTTCAACTCAATGCAATGCCGACCGTCCAACTGACTGACTCTTCGGCGCTCACGGTGAATCACCGCTAAACATAATCGAACAGCGCCATGAAGCCGAAATCCATATGCTGCTGCATGTGGCAATGAAACAGCGTCCGGCCGGGATTGTCGGCCGTGAAATCGACCTCCATTTCCTGGAAGCCGCCCAACATGACGACGTCCTTGATGACGCCCGAGGTCGCCTTGCCGGCGACACGGGTCAGCTCAAAACTGTGACGATGCAGATGCAGCGGATGAGTGTCGTCGGTGCCATTGCGGAACCTCAAACGATAGCGGCGCCCTTCATGCAGCTGAAACATCGGCCGCATGGTGTCCATCGAGAACGCCTCGCCATTGATGGTCCACAGATTGAACCCATGCGCGGCAGCGTTACGCATCTCGAACAACATTTCGATCGTTTCGTCGGGCGCGACCGGAGCGGCCGACGTCCCGAACAACGTATAATCCCACAGGAACGGCTTCGGTGTCGCCCACACCGGTTTGCCGGTCCTGCCTGCGTACTCGACGACGATCCCCATGCCATGACCGCGATCGTCATCAGCGAGATCGCCCATCACCCAGACGCCCGGATGCTTCATCTCGACGATCGCCGAAATGCGTTCCGCTGTGCCCAACCAAAGGACGGGAACCTCGGCCTGGGTCGGTACGGGATTGCCGTCCAGCGCCACGACGCGGAAAACATGGCCCGGCAACGCGAGGCTCCGGTTCTCGGTCGCGCTGGCGTTCACGATGTGGAACAGAACCCGCTCGCCCTGGCGCACGCGGACCGGATCACCCTGACCCAGCATCTTTCCATTGATCCCGAACAACTCATAGCCGAGTTCGTAGCCTCGCGGCCAACCCTGGTTCTTCGCGTCATCGGCGACGCCAATCGCGCGCAATTCCCGAAGCGGTTCGCCGGCGAGAAAATCCTCGTCCATGTCGCCGGTCTCGGTCAGGCTCGGATTGAACTCCTTCAGAACCAGGAAGACTTCTCGATCGTAGGCGCCGGCATTCAGTTTGGGCTCGATATAAACCGGCGCCGCCTGACCCGAGAATGTGCCGAGCGTGAGGTTCGCTCCCGCACGGACGTGAGAATGAACGTAGCGCAATCCGGCGGGCTTCGGGATGAATGCGATCCGTTGTGTGCCGTGCGGCGGAATGAACGGTGAGCCTTCTTCCGCCGCTCCATCGACATCGGACGGAATTGTCTGGCCGTGCCAATGCACCAGTTCCGGCGTATCGGTGTCGTTATGGATATCGACGACGACGCGTTTGCCTTCCGTGAAGCGCAGCAGAGGCCCAGGGAACTGGCCGTTGTAAAGCGTGGTCGAAACGATGTGCTCCGGTGCCAGCTCGACCAGACCATTATCGATACGCAACGTATAGTCGGGCGGTTCGTTCGCCTGCTTCGTGGTCCCGCTGCTTTCCGAGGAATCGTTGGCGGCCAGAGCGCGGGCCGGCGCGAGCGGCGCCAACGCGGCCATCCGCAAAACGGAGCGTCGATCCAAAGCCATCGTAAGGGTCCTCCCGCGCGGGCCGATCTTCACCCACCCCTACCACGCGGGCCGATCCGAGGCGAAGGCGGTTTCCCCGCACCGTCAAGGTGCAGATGGTCCGCCTCTCGACCACGCCATCGCGCCAGCTCCTGATGTACGACCCAGAATAGCAGAATTCTGCACCACCTCGAATTACGGGAGCTGTCACGGCGCCGTCACCCGCTGTCACGATGATTGCGTTGGTGCCGCAGACCAGGCATTGAACGTAACGGTTCCGATCCTCCTCGCCGCATAAGTTGGCGCGGTCGAGCACGACGGAGCGCCGCCAGACACGCCGATGCTGCATCAGGCATCACCTTCGCCCGGGTCACCGAATGACTGAACGGCCTGATTGCTCTCTCGAGCCTGTAAACAGACCGCTGGCGGAGGATGCCGCATTGGCGGTACTGGGCTGCGCCAGGTACCGGGCTCGGTGGGGGCCATGACCCGGCGGACGACTGTCCGGAAGAGTCAGGCGTCAGGACGGTCGGTATAAATCAGTTGTTTACGGCATGCCCACCGGGGGACTCGAACCCCCACGCCAAGAAGGCCGCGGATTTTAAGTCCGCATCGATTATTGATATTATTGGTTTTTCTTAAGTCTGTGATTTCATCCGTGATTTGACTTGCCTCATCGTTGTGTGGGACACCGTTCGAATCAGAGTGCCCAAATGCCCCGACAACGTATCCATGGCGAGCGTAGTCTCGTCACCAAACCACATCCGACCGCACGTTATGCCGACCGTATCCAGTTGCTCAGATGGAGGCGGGGGCCAGACAACCCGACATGGGAGGCTCGTGCTCGGCTGCAAGACGGAACCTGGACGCGGCCATTCAGCCTTGCGACCACGGACGAGGTGACGGCGGCTCTGAACGCAGTAGAGGAACTGACAAGGCGAGAACAGTTACAGGCCAGCGGTTTGCCACAGCCCACCCGCATCCCGAAGGTCATCGCCACGCCGGTAACCAACACCTTTGGGGACGCGGCGACGACCGCCATCGACCGTCTGACCAGGCTGCGAGATGAAACTCTCGCGCGAGACGGACGGCAGAAAGCCCATAAATATGGCCAGCACATCAGACGAATTCGTAACGTCCTCATGCCTGCGTTTTCTGAGATGGCCGTCCAAACAATCTCAAAAAGCTATCTGAACGACTGGATGAGGGCGTACCGAACGCCCAAGAATGGGCGTGCCCTTCAGAACACAGTTGGCAATTATAATCACAGCTTTCGTTTTGTCATGGACGTTGCCGTTGAGCGGGGGTGGTTACGGGCTGACGATGTTCCGTCGATCTCAAAGAAGGGATTTGAAGCAGGTGTGGACCGACCGTGGTTTACGCAGGAGGAGATCGAGTTACTCCGCAATCACATGAACGACGATTGGATCGACGATGCGCATAAGGGCGTTTCCGCCGAGATCAAGTACCTGCTTCGAGCATATATTGCCCTCGGAAGCTGCACTGGCATCCGGCCCGGCCTCGAATTGGAACGGATCAGGACCAGCCAGATACTTTTCGAGCAAGCCAAGAACGCGTCAGTTATCCGGATTCCGATAGCCCGCGATCAAGGAAAATATAAAAAGAGCCGCGACGTTTTCGTATATGAGAACGACGTGTTCGATGTTCGCAGTGTCCTGACACAGCTTATCGATTGGCGAGAAAAGAGAGGCAGTGCTCCGAACGCGTATCTGTTTAGCCGCCCATCTGATGGAAAAGTCACGACTTTCTCCCGACCATTCAAGCTGCTCTTGAACGAAACCGGACTACTCCTTGATCCAGAGACCCAGCAGGAGAGGGTGCCATACAGTCTCCGGCATTATTTCGCCACGCAGGCCCTCTTACGTGGCCTTCCTGATTACATCGTCGCAAAATGGATGGGCACGTCGCCGACGATGATAGATAAGCACTATAACAAAGTCAAAACCCGCATGATGGCAGGAACGCTCTCCGGCACCATGGACAAGATCGCACGGGCCCGTGCCATCGTTCGGCGTAAGAATACTGGCGTTGAGGTCGAATCTATTCTGGAGGATGATGAATATCCACCGGACGAAATTGTGTATGGTTCGCATTTCGAGGACAAACCTTCCGGGTGAAGGGGACAGGGACCCAATCCCAATCTGGCCACGACTGGTCCAAGACGATTTCGTCCAATGCGATCCCATGTTCGACGGCGTACGACGTGATATCCGCTTCCGGGCCGAAATGCGTGGCGCTGCCGATGGAGTAAGAGACTGCATGGCACGTCATTCGCTGGATTACCATCCTTGACATATGTGCAATCTCTATCCGCAGGCTTGCTCACGCGAAGGGGGTGTCGCTGACCAAGACGACAAGCTGGCTTGTCGCGTCACCCTGATCGGATTTTCGTGGTTGCGGCTCTGGGGACCTTGCCAGTTCGCGGCGATCACTGGTCGCCCAAGCTGCCACTCCGGTTTTAGCGTCTCCGCATATGCTTTAGCCGTATCCACGCTGGCGCATGGTCGCTGGCCCCGTCCGCACCCCGAACGGCCCGGTCAACGCCAGCATCCACGAGCCTTGCCGCCGCTATTGGATTTAAAAGCAAATGATCGAGTCTCAGTCCGGCATCGCGCGGCCAACGCTCCCGCTTATAGTCCCAGAACGTGAACATCGGCTCCGAAGGGTGCAGCGTCCGAACGGCATCGACCCATCTCTGGTCCAGCAATCGTTGAAAGCATGCCCGTGGCGCGGGCTGAACGAGAGCATCCTTTGCCCATGATTTCGTCGGATAGATGTCGAAATCGGTCGGCACCACATTGAAATCCCCGGCCAAGACGACGGGCGCATCCGTGGCAAACAGAGTGGCGGCATGAGCGATCAGCCTCTCGAACCATGCCAGCTTGTAATCGAATTTTCGACCAGGCTGGGGATTGCCGTTCGGGAGATAGATGCATGCGATCAGAACGCCACTCACAGCGGCCTCGATATACCGGCTCTGCTTGTCGGCTGCGTCGCCCGGCAGTTGTCGACGGGTGATAATCGGCTTTGCGTCGCGGGCGAGGATGGCCACGCCGTTCCATGTCCGCTCCCCTCGCCATACGGCGCGATAACCGGCGTCTCGCAACGCAGCCTCGGGAAACTGCCGGTCGTCAGCCTTTAGCTCCTGTAGGCACACCACGTCTGGTCGAGCCGACTGAAGCCAACTCAGCAGATTGAGGAGGCGCCGATTGACATTGTTGATGTTGAAAGTGGCGATTTTCACGGCAGATCAATCGGGACCATCGATCTCGGTCTACTCACCGAGCCTGCCAGGTCATCCCGATGTTGCTACCTTGTCCATCGCGCTCGACATCGACAGTGGCTCCGTTCGGCAAATAGAAAATGTGCGCTCCATCACTGGTCGTGGTTTCAGTGGTTCCCTTTGGTAGATTAGCCTTAAACCAACTTTCGACCTGATCCGGTTTGTCGGTCGTGGAGATCGTCGATGATTGTTTGTCGATACCGTCGTTCGAGGTGACGTTCGACGTGTATTTTGGGATCGGCCCGGTCGAAAACTCCGCGCCGTACACCGCGAGGGGAAACGACGTGTTGACGACGGCGAGCCCGACCTTGAACCAGTTACGAGGCATGGCATATGGCTCCATTAAGCAATTCAATCAGAAGAGGAGACAGTAGCCGAAATGGTTGAAGCCACAAAACCCCAGCACGAAGTAAGCATTGTGAAGAAAACATAAGAGTGTGCGAATCCATTCAAAGAGGTAGGCGACCTGCACCGTCGTACTGTCCCGTAGTGGCGAATGAGGCATCGCCTATTAGGTGAGGGCTGCGCGTTTTCATGTCTATGAAACTGACCATGACCAAGGTTCGAAAATTTGAATGTCGCATACAGGAAAGCTATGAGGGCGTATTCTTTGAACTGATGGCTACGCCCAGCCTGCTCTTGGCAAACGCCATCGAGTTGACCTGGATCATCGTGCAGGATCGAAAGAAGGGGATCGGCACTGCGATCATGCGAGAGCTTTGCGAATTCGCGGATCGCCACGTAGCGGAGATCAGGCTCACACCGGCTTCCAAGGGCGACTGCGCCGCGACAACCTCTCGTGCGAGACTGGTTCGGTTCTACAAAAGATTTGGTTTTGTAATGCACAAGCACAAGTGCGGTGAGATTCCGGGCATACCGGCATTAGTCCGAAAGCCCGCCGTCTGAAATTCATCTGAGTTCATATCACTCGGTAAGTCGCAGTGGAGCGGGTCGGATCACGATCAGGTCCGCCAGTCGCAGCCCGTCGACCAGGTGTTCGGCGCAGAGGCTCGTGAAATTCAACTCGATGTGCCGAGGGTATCGTCCAGCCCCGCTGATGATGTCACGGAGAATGGCGGCAACCTCCGCATCGGACAGATCGTGACCGGATATCTCGAACAGCATGGACGGGATGGTAGTTGGATAGGCAGGTGAGAACAAGACGGGAACACAGATGATTGAGCGGGCTCGCGTACGGTTCTGAGTGTCGTCCGCCCAGTGTTCAGGCAGCCGCCCGTCCGCACCAAGGCCGCAAAGAAGTTCCGGCCACCTCCGGCCTGCGGAACCTTCTTGACGGCACGCGATACCAACCATATCGCGTGCCTGCGACTACCTGTGGAAGCCAGTTCTCTTTACGTTCTCCGCTGGCTATGGTAGAAGCGGTTAAGATTGCCGGGGTCTCGCTTTTCCCCAACTGATGGTCTGGATGGTCGTCGAGAGCGACTGTTGGACCGTTTGTAGGCGTCTGGCTTGGGTGCTGATGAAAAAACCCACCTGAGCGACCCAGGCCGGACAGGGGAGGTCAATGGTGCTGTTGAGAGGGACTCGTTTCCTCGATGATACTGTGAGCTTGTCATGCCGGTAGCAAGCCACTCCGATCCTCTTTTGCGCGGGTTCTATACCGTCAGTGAAGCCGCGCGACTGCTTCGCATCGGCGACAAACAGCGCATCTATCGATGGATTGGTCGGGACAATCCGGTGATCATTCGTGATTACGATCCTGTCGATGGGTCCCAGGAATTGAGCTTTTGGGACTTGTTCGAAGTCCGGTTTGTTGAGACATTTCGGTTGCAGGGCTTCAGTCTTCAGTACCTCAGAAAGGTGGCGACCAAGGCCCGCATCGAACTGAAAACTGACCATCCTTTCGCTCTGTCTGACGCACGGTACATGACAGACCGGAAGCGTATCTTTCGCACGACGGCGGAAGAGACAGGCGAGAAGACACATGATGTCCTTAGTGGCCAGTACGAAATGTACGAGGCCATCGAACGAATTCTTGCCAAAGGTGTCGAATTTAATCCGAGGACACTCCTCGTGGAAGAATGGGTCCCGGTCGCCGAATGTCCGAACGTCATCATCAATCCTCGATACGCGTTTGGTCAACCGGTTGTCGGTAGCAAGAAGGTTCCGACAGCCGCCCTTTACCGATTGTTCAAAGCCGAGGGACGCATAGAGAAGGTTGCCTCTTGGTACGAAATCAGCACAGAGGACGCCGAGGAAGCCATAGAATTTGAGGTAAGGATCGCCGCGTGAAAGTCCGCGCGGACGAACATGTGTCGATACACATAGTCCGCGCAGTTCGCGATATGGCGTTAAGCGATGGCTGGGAACTAACTCAGGTCATTGAAGTCGGAGATCGTGGCTCCTCAGATGAGCATTGGGCGACCAAGTTCGCAAGAGAGGGAGGCCACGCAATCCTCTCAGGAGACACCGATTTCTTTAAGCATCATCAACTTGTCATTGCGATCAATCACGCTCGGTTACGAGTAGTCCATATGCCACCAAAATGGTCAAATGCCAGATGTGAGTTACAGGCGTCCCACATGTTGCTTTGGTGGAGACGAATTGAAAAGATCCTTGAATCGATGTCTCCGCTTGAATGCTATAGGCCCCCGTGGAACATTTCGGAGGACGGTGAACTACTAAAAATTAAAGTTAATTACCATGATGCTGAGCATCATAGGAAACGAGAAGTCCAACGCGTCGAACGCCGCAAGGCGGCGATAAATGTGACGCCGATTAACTCAATCAAAGATCGAAAGTCGGGGCAGTAGGCTGATCTCTGAGAGCGGAAGGTTGCCGACCGTCCAGACAGCCCTACGGAACGGTTGGGTGGATGCTCTGTGTCAGGACTGTCAGAACATCAGCCGTCTGGACCTTCGCAAGCTTCGGGATTTGGCTCTGATCCCGTTGCGGCTTGTCTGCCGGTGCAGTTCTCGACGGTCGCGGGTCATTGTGAGCGGTGGTGCCTATACCGAGAACTGCCTCTTCGTGTCGTGCCGATCCTCGACGGGCTTTGTCCGAGACAGACCCGTGTTGTTGAATGATGGCGTAGCCACCCAATTACCTCGGACGATTTGCAGTCTGGCCTCATGAATGCCTAATCTGAGCGCGAACTCGCCAGCATCGCCCAGCGGCTATCTCACGGAGAGGAGCAGAAATGACTGCGAAGGTCATCCTTTTCATTGGCCCCACTCTTTCTTCAGGTTTGCTGTCGCTGGCGGCGATGGCGACACCCGCGACCGTGGCGGACCTTGAAGGCAGGAAAATCTGTTGGGACACCGGGAACATAAGTTCCTTCATGCCGGAGGGAAAATATTCAAGCTCGGCGATTGGCGATGGGACCTGGTCCATGACCGCTCAAGGCGTTGAAATACACACCTCCTACCTGAGCGCGATATTAGACATCGATAAATTACCGGACGGAACGTTCAAGAGCGGGCTTGAAAAGGCCGCAGGGAAATATTGCGAGTAGATTTCGCACGCGCAATTTCATCTTCTCGGAGACAATCGAAGAGGCGAGGAACGATACGCTGATTGATTGCATTGGTAGAGCCTGCCCGCACGATTTAGGCACCGTCACCGACCGTCCGAACCGCCCTGGAAGCCGGTTGCCAGGTGGACGCTCTGAATCTGCCGTGATTGCGGTCATTTGAGCCTCCTGTAGGCCGCCAAGGTCGCCGCGTTGGGATTGGCGAAGTCGATGGTCCGGCTTCACATACTGTGTGACTGCGGTTCATGAAAATGTCGGGTGTTCCTGATTGCCATCCGGGGGATAGTCTGGCGGCGCGTCATTTCGTTTCATACGGTAGTTCCCCGGATGGTCTTCTTGCGATTTTTTTGTGATTGGGTAAAATGGCCCGGTGGATCGTCTCAGGGAGGCCGACAATGAGATGGACAGTCCTGGCTATCGTCGTAGGTTTTCTCCCGACGACGCGCCCCGCGAATGCAGCGGGAGCCTATGACGGAACATACGTTGGGACGGCACGACAAACGCTGAGTGACAACGGCGGTCGCTGTCAGAGCCCTGGTCATGACTTGCGTGTCGTCATCACTGACGACACGTTCCGTTATAAATGGGCTCGTGGTTTGGACGTGAAGGTGCAGCCGGATGGCTCGTTTTACGCCAATGGTTTGGGCCGCGCACAGCGTGGTGCATCGCCCTCGGTTTCGATCAAGGGACAAATTGTTAGTGGAAAATTGGAAGCAGACGTTGGGGGAGATCGTTGCGCGGACCACTTGTCGCTGACAAAAAGCTAATCAACATCGCTTCGGCGATCCACGTCTGTTTTATTCATCGACCTTTGGATATTCTTTTGCCGAAATTACCATCACGTTTGACAACGTAGGTTCCGTATTGTTAATGAGTCCCTCAAGGGACTCATTGCGAACCAGCGACGAAAAGTTGGCTTTTTGTCGTCCTCGAAACGAAAGCACACGTCCCGAAATAGAAAGACCGATCATCACGAAAGGGTAGCTCACACAATTCGCGCCAGAGCCTCTCTGCACCGTTCGGCATGGCATTACCAAGAACCGGCTGACCAAGCCTCCCGCGACCATGGTGGAGGCTGACGCCGCCGCATCTTGACGGAACAATTTTCCCGTTCATCACAAAGCCTGAAGTGCAGCCATCAAGTGCATCGTGCTTATATGTCATCGTAGAATACGTTCGAAATGTCACCAAGCATCATCTCCGCCATATTAGGGGACAACAACGCTCCGATGCGCCGATCAGAAGTATTCCATCCAAGCTCCACAGAATCCAACAGAACTTCGGCACCCTGGCGTAGGTACGGGTGCATTTGATCGAGGATATAATTGCAGAACTTTCTGACTGCCTCTAATTCAGCGATCAGGGTGTTTGGTTCGATGAATCGTAGTGCATTTTGGGATATCATATCGACCAAATCGTGACCCTCCTTAAATAGTGGGGTTTTGTTATCAAAATATACGTCTTCGAAGCCAAAACGAATAGGATCAACGTTTCCGTGCAGAAAATCATTTCGAGAGTCCATAACTCTCTTGAAGTCTTTGTATTGATCAGAGTTTATATCGATTCCCCTGGGAAACCCAACGCAGAATAGAGGCATCGTCGCAACCCGAATGTCAATCTGCTTCCTTACAGTATCTTGATACACTCGTTCGTTACCTCGTACCTCGGGCTTACATGTAAGGAAGATGATCATGTTGACGAACGACTCGGCAAGTACGGGAGTGAGAAATTTCAAGGCCAAACCTTTTTCTTGCAACGCTCTATTATTCTCAATCTTCTCTTTCACGAGAATCTCGTAACGTCTGAACTGCGACTTCTTTGACGGTAAGTCTACCTTTGGGAATTCTCTTGACGCCAGCTTCGCCACATCTCTACTCAGGTTGTCGGTCGCGTCTTTGATGCGTTTGTACGGATTAATGAAAAGTCGCCACTTTTCCAGAGCTTTCAATGCTTTGGACTTCCTTTCGCCATAGGAAGAGAAGTCCCTCTTGACGTTCGCCGCAAACTCTGACCAATCCTGTTTGGTGAGGGGTTTGTCCGTCCAAAATCGAATGTGAACCGACGTAGTGAAACCTGAGATATCAAGCCAATCCTCACCGCATAAAAGTTCATATTGCCAATGTATAAGGTTGTCACTCGAATCCGACTTTAGGAGGTTTTGAAACCCGTTAGGCCGTCCGAACCTGGCCTGGAGATAACAATAAAGATCGAGTGGCGAAATGAGCCGTCGAAAGACCCCCACGTTCAGAGCCCTTTTTGGGGAGGATGGGATCGGCCTTTTCAGTTGCAGCTTCCCCAGGTGCTCCTCTTTCGTAGGGAGCCGCCAAGAACCGACTAACAAGCAGTAGGACATGTGGTACTTCCATTTGTGAGATAAATTCTCTCCAAAGTCCCTTTTGGCAACGGTATCTCCCAGGCCTACTGTCCACACGGGACTTTTGATTGGTGGCTCTTCCGACCGCCGAACGTCAACGAACGATTTATTCAATATCCTACCGCCAATGATGACCGGTTCCAAACCTCGGAGGTCGGTCAATAGACGGAACCAAGCCGCATTAGTTGCGATGCGCTGGCCGAGCTTGGGGGGTGTTCTGTAGAGCTACCGCGACGCTTCCACAATTGCCTTTCACGCTCCGTCGTCACCAGCCAGCCAACACCCTCTGCACATTCCCGGCATGGCCCCACGACGGCAGCCGCCAGCATGGTGTGGAGAGCATCCCTCACAAGTTGGCGGAATTCATGTTTTAGGCGTGGCCAGGTCTCGATGGATGCGCTTTCGATCCCTCATTCGGGTTGGAGGTTGGTGATGAGTTGTCTGGCGATGGCCAAGAGTAGTTTATGGACTACGCTCGATACTGAGGATCGAAGCAAGCTGGTACAACCGGCATATTCAGGGGTAATCTGGAAATATGCTGGCAGGGAGGGCAGGATGCGCGTGAAATTCCGAGCCGCCATAGTTGTGGTCTTCTGCGTTATCGCGGCGATGCCCTCACGAAGTGCCGATTGGCCAGTGAGCGGGACCCCACCCGAAACACCGGACGCAACAGCCAACGAATTCTATATGTGTCAGGCGAAACAAGGCCCGAGCAAAAAGGACTGCTTGGCAAGCGTCAAGGGCATGACCGCATCTGAGTTCGTCGCCATGTCAATGGGCTGTCTTTCCATACCGGACGACAACAGGCGTCACCTTTGTGAAAATGGCGTGGAACGACTTAGGCCACAATTTGTCAGCGGAAAGGCTCCGCCGCCGTTCCCAAAACTTTCGGCTGCGGAATTTGTTAACATCGACGTGGGCTGCAATAATATAAAAGACTCACATGAGCAGTTGCAATGCTCATTGGGCGTGACGAAGCTGCGTGAGCGATTGAGCAGGGATTAGCTCAGTTGACCCAGCCGGAGGAGCCGTCGACGCAGCGTGCCTTTCCACGACCTCCAGGAATGTCGGATCATACGGCTCATCGACGTGAGTGTTGTTTCACATGCCCGACAGTCGGACACGACTCTCGGTTGCAATCATGGCCCAGCCAACCTGGTGATGGGGGATCAATCGCTGGTTTTTCGTAGTTGCTCAGGAGGGCAGCGGAGTTACGCTCGATCAATCCTCGGTCACTCGCGGAACCGGCTATATCGTACCTCCAGCGGACGCTCCGCTATCAGCATCTGTTCTCTTGTCAGGCCAAGCGACCGAGCAGCGGCCCCTGAGTCACTTGCGACACCCCATGATACAGGCTCGACCAACCTTTCACGGGTCTTGATCGCGGTGCCCACGAGCAGCCGAAATATTGACCCTTGATGGTTGCCACCATCTGTTGCTGTAATCCCGCGATGCTGAGAGAGACGCCGCCAAAGCGACGCCCGAGAACCCGCTTTCAGGGCTTGTGTGCCAACGCGGACAACCCTTGGACCAATTCCGGTATCCGACCTCATCTCACCAGGCTCAAAGAAAAAATACACGCCACGAGCGGGCCAACTCATTCGGCCATTGCTATCAGACAAGGTTCGTGTGCCGCCAAGGATTGCCTCCAACGATCCGAGGACTGCGTAAAAGCGGATTAGGTCAGCGTGCCTGGGCATGATTTGTGTGCTGTGCCAGCCAGCTTAGCTGTTTCCCGATCTGCAATCCCTCCATAGGCACTGCCACGGTACCCCGTCGCCGCAGGTAACCCATTAGGAATTGCCGGTAGCGTTCGCCTGCCAGAACCACGATGTTCATCGCATCGGGCATTCGTTCGTCCATTTGGTGGCGCACCATGTGCGCCCAATTACGCCGCTCCACTACGCCCATTCTGTTCAACGTCTGCTCGTACGGTGGAATCACATCGTCAGGGTGGATGAGACCATGCCCGGCGGACAGGATAAACCAATGACAGCCGATGGCGTCGACGTATTTCCGAGCCTTGGTAAACCAAGTCGATTGATAGAGGTCTCTTGCCGGGGATGGGATCGCTCGTTTTCCACCGACACAGGATACAAGGCAGATTGTCTCGACCCGCTCCATCGTGGCTCGCCTCTCGCCTATCGGTCAACCATACCACGAAATTCACCCTATGCAGAAAACCTCGATGATTCCGCATCCCAAAACCCAAGGACTTCGGCTATGCTCATCGCCCCGTTCATCCTATGCCGAAAGCACTTGGTTGATGTGCGGCCCTGAAACGCAGACTGAATATCTTCGAGACCTATTTTGACACACACGCAGTGAATTCTTCCGAACGCAGTGAGCGTCCCAGTGATAGCTCGTTGGACGCACAAATTTGAACCTTTGCGACCTGTGACTCGACCTCCGCAACATGTAGCAGTACTTCTTTCTTCGGGTCTTGAACGTGATGGGGGTCCAAGGCGGCTTGCATAAATGAGACTTCGCCACCGGCGAGGGAATTCAGAGCAACGCCGATTTCGGCGGGCACAACAAGCTTGACAGACCGCATCGCCAAGCTAAAGCGACTAAAAACTTCGACGGATTGTTGCTTGAGGCGTTGTTCGTCCTGCTGCCCAGGGTCCTCTCCACTCAGTGGGTGAAAGGCCTGGAAAATGTCGCTAATTCGATGGTTTGTATCCTCGCTCACCTGGATGAGGGTAGAGATTGTATCGACCTGCTTATTGTATAATTGGCTTTCGTAGGTCGCATCCTCTTGGCGAAACGCCGCGTAGGCTGATAGAGCGGCGGCTATGGCTGCGGCAATCGTCCCAACCGTTATGAGCCATTCGGATCGAATTCGGAACGCTGTCCCGCTTCTTACTTCCGTACGCTTTGGTCCCGCTACGCCGCCAGTGGTCGGCGTTGATCGGGTCGGACCGGTTGGGGGTTTCGATGCCATTGACTCCTCCCTGAACAATGCAACGTACCTCGTCGCTTGCGTACCAGATCACGTAGGATGTCGCCACTGTCTCAGAAATCTCAGTCTCATATGACCATGCCCCACGGCATCCTCAGAAAACTGTCTCACACGAATAGTTCGACAAATTTGGGAAGCGTGGTATCATTACGTTAGAGTTCCATATGAGACAGAAAATCATGTTGGTTGGGTATGCTCGAACATCCTCCCTTGGTCAGGTCGCCGGTTTGGAAGGTCAGGAAAGGGAGCTTCATGCTGCCGGATGTCAGAAGGTCTTTCGGGAGCAGGTCTCATCGGTCGCCAAACGTGATCAGCTTGAGGCTGCTCTCGATTATGTCCGCGAAGGTGACTCGCTCGTCGTGACCAAGCTCGACAGACTGGCACGTTCAGTTGGCGATCTGCTGGCCATCGTCGCCCTGCTGGAAAGCAAGAAGGTCGGCCTCAGGGTTCTGAGCATGTCAGGATCGCAGCCCCTGGACACGGGCACAGCGACAGGCCGGTTGATGCTGGCGGTCATTGGTGCGGTGGGTCAGGCAGAGCGTGAGGCGATGCTTGAGAGGCAGCGCGAGGGTATCGCCACGGCTCAGCGTGATGGAAAATATAAAGGCCGTGCTCCCACGGTCAGGCGACGGGCAGATGAGATTATCCGGCTCAAGGAAGCCGGTGTGACGCCGACCGAGATCGCCATGAGGCTGGGGATTGGTCGGGCGAGCGTCTATCGGATTTTGGGTGAAGCTGACGGAGAGCGGGCGGCTGCGTGACGCCATGCTCACCGGATCAATTGCTGGCATCGGCTGAGGATGGGCGCTCACCTCATCGGGCTCCCGGTCTTCATCCAACTTCAGTTCCGATCAAACCTCGTCCTGGCTTCGTCGGATAGGCAGTCTGATGTCTGAACTTTCAAATGAAGCAAGAAACTTTGACTGTAACTCGGCTAACAGTTTAATACAATAGCGTATTTTGGGGCCTCTCGGTTGGCCCACTGTTGGATGCAAGGTCGAGGACGGGATCAGGCAGCAGCTTGGTGTCGGTCACGGCATCCTCAAGGTGGCGAAGAGCGTTGGCTGTGGCAGTGGGACCGTTCAGCGGGTCAAGCGCGAGATGACCGACGATCTGGATGAGGCGGGGTGATGCCGCCAACAATCCGCTCAGGTATTTCGAGATGATCGCGGGATACATAATGCTCTTACAAGCAGGTTCTCGCGAAGCCAGCGGAGGGCTGCGGCTTGTCGCGCCAGACGGCTGTTTTCTGCCTCGACAGCCGCAGCCAGAATGATTTGGGAGGGGTCTCTGAACTCGTATTTGAGGTGCCGCTCCGTGTCAGCAGAGACATTAACTCTTTGCTGTTCATGGCTTTTCTTTCTACGCAAATTGGTTCATCGTCGCCTCTACGATGATCCAATTGACCGCTGCGACGACAGGCCGTCAACGCTGGAGATTGCGATGAGTATCGCCCCGCCCAATGCGGCTGACCAATCCAAGTGGCTGGAGTGGCTGAACACGCTTGGCATATCCGCGTGCGGGACGCGAAAATTGATCTTCCGGATGACGACATTGATCGGCACCAACACCAAAGTGCGCAAGAGCGTGCCCCCGATGACATTTCGGCGTCGGAGATGATCCGGAAACAGGCAAGGGAATACTTTCCCGATGAAGTTGACATATTCGCCAACCTTTGGCTGACAGCGGCAGGCATCGCGCTGGCTACCGCGCCCGAGGCCGACGATTCGGAAGCGGCGTACAATTGGTGGGTCGCATTGGGGGGCCGAATGGCGATGGATCCTTCGGCATATTGAGGACGCAATCATCAGCTACGTAAGTCATGATCCTTTCAAGGTCATGATCGTTGAATGCATCCAGGACCGCTTACAGCACTTGTACCAATGTTACTTACCGAAATCTTTCTCTTTTCAGCAAGAGTACAATCGGGCAGAGTGGAACTGATGGCAACCAAAGAAGGATACGAAAG
>Ga0206879_1106_pt1 | contig 18980 bp, 14 predicted proteins | sample Alteio_BWOrgCont_5_FD_152897 | JGI IMG/M metagenome (GOLD analysis project Ga0206879, IMG submission 152897) | Enriched cells from forest soil in Barre Woods Harvard Forest LTER site, Petersham, Massachusetts, United States -... | ecosystem: Environmental > Terrestrial > Soil > Temperate forest > O... | reverse complement strand
AACAAAAGTATAAGCAAGGAAAACCTATTGGTAAAAGAGATATGTGTTGAAGATGGGTCAAAGAAATGTACCTTCGAAGAAAAGATAAAGATATTTACCCAGGCTACCCTTATCAAATACATTACCGACTCTGGTTTTGAAATTTTAAGGATATTTGGGGATTATGATCTCAGCAATTTTAATCCTTCATTGTCGGACCGCCTTATATTAATAAGTAAGAAAATTGATACTCATTCCTAATCTTATATTGTTTCTTGGCGTATTTGCCGGAGGGTCACTTGTATTATTTGTTACCATACCCAGGCAGCCATTAAAGCTTATGATGGCCTTTACAGGCTCATTGCTTTTTTCTATTGCTGTACTCGATCTTATTCCTGAAATATACCAGGGGCTTGGAAAGCAGGCCGGCATTTATATCCTGGCAGGCTTCTTTTTCCAGATCATACTCGAGTTCTTCTCTCATGGTATTGAGCATGGCCATATACATCAGCACCAGGGAAAAACATTTATATCCCTTGTTATGTTCAGTCTTTGCGTACACTCTTTACTTGAGGGTATGGCTGTTTCTTTTCATCCTCAGGACACAACAGTAGCTATTAACAGAGGTTTGTATACAGGTATCTTGTTGCATCATATTCCTATTGCTATTGCATTAATGACAATACTAGGTGAATCCAACATAAAAAAAACGCAGCGCTTATTGCTATTAGCCATGTTTGCCCTTATGCCGGCTATTGGTATGTTCCTCGGTAGCCAGGCTGGTAGCCTACTGTCATTACCCGGTGGCCAGCTTATGCTGAATATTACTACCGGCATTGTTACAGGTATACTACTACATATATCCACCACCATATTATTTGAAAGCAGCGAAAACCATAAGTTCAATTTGTACAAATTCATCACGGTAATTTTCGGTGCTCTGCTTGCCCTGGTATTATTGTAAGTCATGACTGAAGAGTTCCTTCAATACATTTGGAAACATGCTCTCTTCGACCGTTCACGGATACGTACCGCTGATGGAACTGCCGTTGAAATAATAAATGTAGGGGAGCATAACCACAATTCGGGGCCCGATTTTTTTAATGCACGCTTACGAATCGGTAAAACACTTTGGGCCGGCAATGTAGAAGTACATGTTAAGTCATCTACCTGGGGAGCACATAAACACCAACTGGATGAAGCTTACCAGAATGTTATACTGCACGTTGTTTGGGAAGATGACGAACCTACCTTCAGACCGGATAAATCGGTTATACCTACTATTGAACTTAAGAGAATAGTACCTAAGGATGTATATGATAGATATGCAGCACTCCGATTTTCCTCTAAAGATATTCCCTGTGAGAAAGATATAAAGAAGGTAGACAACCTGACTATACAATCTTGGCTGGATAGATTGCTTACAGAAAGATTAGAAAGAAAGACAGATTATATAAATGCCAAACTGAATAAAACCATTAACGATTGGGAAGAGACCTTTTACCAGATGTTACTTCGCAACCTGGGTAACCCGGTAAACTCAGATCCCTTTGAGAGGTTGGCAATGGCATTACCCTTTAAATTAATAGCCAAACATAAACTTGAGCCATTACAAGTAGAAGCTCTTTTATTCGGACAAGCTGGATTACTCGAGGGAACTTTTAAAGATGAATATCCTGCTAAGCTGCAAAAAGAGTATGCGTACTTAAAACAAAAACTAAGCCTATCACCTATTTCAAAAGCAGAATGGAAGTTTATGCGCATTCGTCCACCTCACTTTCCAACCATACGCATTGCTCAACTGGCCTCCATTCTTATTAAAAATGGCCGCTTATTCAGGCAGATCATAGAATCTGATTCCATAAAGAACATAAGTGATCTGTTCTTAGTTAAACCTTCCGCCTATTGGCAAACGCATTATCGGTTTGATAAACCTACTGCGAAAAGCGAAGGCGCAATGGGTAAATCTACAATTGAAATACTCATTATAAATGTGGTCGTACCCATGTTGTTCCTATATGGTAAACACACAGCTAACGAAGAAGCATCTGAAAAAGCAATTGAACTATTACATAAATTAAAAGCAGAGAAAAACAGCTTAATCGAAAAATGGGATTCGATTGGAATCCGTGCTAATGATGCTTACGACTCGCAAGCCCTGATACAGTTGCGCAAAGAATATTGCGACCAGAGAAGATGCTTAATTGGCCATAAATTAATGAATATCAAGAAGTAGATTATTCTCTATTTCATTTGTTCTTATATATTTGTCGAACAAATTATATACAAATGAAAAAGGCATTTAAGGTTTTACGCATTCTTGTTATCGTAATAATTGTTGGTATTGCAGGCTTGCTTGGCTATGTTAAATTCTTTCTTCCTAACATAGGCGCTGCATCTGTATTAAAGACAGAAGCTAACCCTGAAATAGTGAAGCGGGGTGCGTATCTTGCAAATCATGTATGTGTTTGTGTAGATTGCCATTCAGAACGCGACTGGACAAAATTTGCAGGCCCTATTGTACCGGGTACAACCGGACAAGGCGGAGAATTATTTGACCAAAAGATGAACTTCCCCGGTTCTTTTTATGCCAAAAATATTACGCCTGACCACCTGGCAGATTGGACAGATGGAGAACTATACCGCACCATTACAACGGGTGTAAATAAAGACGGAAAAGCATTATTCCCTGTTATGCCTTATGCGCTTTATGGCCAGCTTGACCCCAACGATATAAAAGCTATCATTGCCTACATACGCACCTTGCAACCTATAAAGAAGGAATGCATAGAATCTAAGCCTGATTTTCCAATGAACTTTATTATCAATACCATTCCACAAAAAGCAGATCCTCATACCATACCTTCAAAGACAGACCAGGTAGCTTATGGTAAATACATGGCTACAGCATCTGCCTGCCAGGAATGCCATACCAAGCAGGTAAAAGGACAAGTGGTAGGAGAACTATTTGCCGGTGGTTTTGAATTTCATATGGCCGATGGAACTACCATTCGTTCTGCTAACATTACACCCGATAAAGAAACCGGTATAGGTGCGTGGACAAGAGATATGTTCATTAAGAAATTTAAAATGTTTGCAGATAGTAATTACCATGCAGCAACCGTTCAACCCGGACAGGTAAATACCATTATGCCATGGAACATGTATTGTGGCATGGATACTACCGATCTGGGTGCTATTTTCTCATACCTGCAAACAGTTAAGCCCATAAATAATACAGTGGTGCATTTTTCACCTGCACAAACACAAGCAAGCAGGTAGTACTGTTTTGATTCGGTCCCATCCTGATAGCTATCGGACCCGTAAGAGGCTTCTGATTTGTGAGTAACGATTGACGAATTCAGATTTAAGAAGAAATAGTTCGATGCTTTCAGCATCGGTTTTATAACTAATGTCTTTCCTATAAACATTTGATCCCTTCAGGATCCTTTAATTCATCCATTCATAACGCCTATCTTTGATGCCGGAGGCATCTAACGTCTATAGAAAATTTGTATATTATATTACAATGCCGGAGGTATTGTACGTTATGCCTTACTGTTTTTGCTTAATATTTAGTAAATTTGTTGCGAACGCAATAGATTATATACTCATAAATGTTTGCAAGAATAATACATAGCATTATTGCCTGGTTTGAAAAACAAGCCTTCGGAGTTTGTGCATGGTTAGGCAATAAACTAGGCATAAAAGGTACCACCATAAGGTTGTACTTTATCTATCTTTCATTTTTTACTTTCGGCTCACCTATCATTTTATACTTTATCCTCGCTTTCTTACTAGAGCATAAACGATTCTTCTCTCCATCCAAGAACAGCAGAAAACGTATTTGGGATCTTTAATATGAGTAAAACAATATTGATAACAGGCTCTAACGGACTGTTAGGCCAAAAGCTTGTATACAGGCTATTAAAAGAGAAAGATGTAAAGATCATTGCTACTTCAAAAGGCCCTAACCGCCTTAATATGAAGGATGGCTATACCTATGAATCGTTGGACATAACTAACGAGAAAGAGGTAAAAGATATCATTACCAAATACGCACCCGATTCGGTGATAAATACTGCAGCCATGACCGATGTAGATGGCTGCGAAAGCAAACCAGAAGAGTGCCGTAAAATGAATGTGGTGGCTGTTGAATACCTTATCAATGCATTAAAAGGAAGACCGAACAATCCACAATTAATACATCTTTCTACTGACTTTATATTTGATGGCAAGCATGGCCCTTATAGAGAAACTGACATCCCCTACCCTCCAAAATCTATCTACTCAGAGTCTAAGTTTGTATCAGAGAACCTCGTAAAAGCCTCTGGTATTAAATGGGCGATTCTGCGAACTGTATTGGTATATGGTATAGTGGATAACATGAGCAGAAGTAATATTGTGCTGGTTGCTAAAAACAATCTTACAAAGGGTAAAAAGATGAATGTTGTGGACGACCAATATCGTACCCCTACACTTGCTGAAGACCTGGCTGATGGTTGTGCATTGGCAGCATTAAAAGATGCAACAGGCATATACCATATATCTGGTAAAGACTTTATGAGCATACTGGAACTCTTTAATAGGGTTGCCGATTTCTGGCACTTAGATAAATCATTACTCACTCCGGTAAACACCGCAACTCTGGGACAAGCGGCACAAAGGCCATTGCGTACAGGTTTTATTTTAGATAAAGCAAGGCAGGATTTGGGATATGATCCACATTCCTTTGAAGAAGGATTAGCTATGCTTGATGCGCAATTAAAAGAAAGGGGACTTTAATCTACTTACCTAATTCTCTTAGCAGTTCTATATTAACCACGTTCATGTTATCCGACTCATCGGTTTCAATAACCTTAGGAACATGAGCGAACTTATGCATCATAAGTTTAAAGGCAAGTTTGCCAATTTTACCTTGCCCTATATGGTCGTGCCTGTCCAGCCTGCTACCCAAATCACCTTTAGAATCATTAAGGTGAACTGCATTTATATGTTTCAAGCCAACAACATTATCAAACTCCTTCATCACATTATCAAAGCCATGTTCGGTACTAATATCGTATCCCGAGGCAAAGGCATGGCAGGTATCAAAGCAAGTCCCTATACGGTCAGATCCTACCATATCCATAATGTTCTTAAGATGCTCAAACTTGTATCCTACGTGAGAACCCTGACCTGCAGTATTCTCTAATAAAATCTTAACCTTTGAATCTGAAGTTTCGGCAATTATATCCTTTAAAGCTCCTGCAATTCTCTTCATCGCATCCTCTTCACTATGCTCACCTGCTGCACCCGGGTGTAATACCGCAAATGAAAGCCCGAGAGCATGGCACCTCTTCACTTCATCCGTCATACCCTGGATAGATTTTTTTTGCAGCTCGGGATCGGCACTGGCTAAATTGATAAGGTATGAAGAGTGCGAAAAGATCACTTTAACCTGTGGATGCTGCTTCCAGGCTGCAGAAAAAGTTTGTTGTTCTTCTTCTGAAATAGGTTTAGCCTTCCATTGACGTTGATTACGGGTAAATATCTGGAAAGTATCAATACCTAATGCAACAGCTTCATCAAAAGAATTTTGAAGGCCGCCGCTTACCGAACAATGTACTCCTAGCATCATATAGATAGATTTTCTGCATCAAAGAAAACAATATTTTTCCACTTAAGCATTATCCTATGTTTAAACAATAATTAACATAGCACTATTTTATAAAAACCGGTTTGCGTACCCCATTTTAATGCATACTTAGTTCATACTGAATTATTTACTCGCCCCCAGAAAGCTATTTTTTTATATTTGTATATTGGTTAAACATGTGGGGACGTGCTAATTAACCAATCCCCGGTGTTACTTTTATATTTTGATGAGGAAAAACTATACTCGAACTTTTAAGAGCTTACACTATCTCGCTACCATAGCGATATTTTTTTGTTTGTTCCCTTTATCCGGCTTTAGTCAGGATAAAACCATTGTTGACACGACAGGTAGAGACACCATGTCACTGGATAAGCTAACCCAGCTTAAAAGCTCAGGAGTTTCAAGCGAGCTTGAAACGGTCATAAACTCTGGTACCAAAGTTGCTTCTATTAAGTCAGTAAGCTTAAGAAAATCTCCGGGTATTGTAACTATAATAACAGAAGAAGAAATAAAAAAATCTGGTGCAAGAGACGAAATAGATGTACTTAGACTTATACCCGGTATAGATTTTGGTGTGGACGTAGAAGGCGTTGTAAGCATTGGTATGCGTGGCGACTGGGCACACGAGGGTAAAGTATTGTTATTGCTGGACGGGCAAGAGATGAATGAAATATTGTATTCTACCATACAACTCGGCAATCACTTTGATGTGAGCCAGATAAAACGAATTGAGGTAATACGTGGTCCAGGATCTGCCATATATGGAGGTTTTGCCGAGTACATGGTTATAAGCATAATTACAAAAAGCGGGAAAGATATTAACGGAATTTCGGCATCCGGAAGTTATGGAGAAATGCAAAATGCTTTGGGGTACAGAGATATCAGCCTATCTGTAGGAGACAAAATCAAAGATCTTGAGTTCAGCCTGGCGGCATTTACTGGGCAGGCCAATAGAAGTGACCGAACATACACCGACGTTAACGGCAGCAGCTATAATATGGCGGGTAATTCCGCTTTAAATCCTACTAATATTAATCTTGGTATATCGTATAAGGGACTAAGCTTTAGAGGTATCTATGATAATTACCAGATGACAACCCAAGATGATTATGGACTAGTACAGTCAAAGGCTTATCCTGTAAATTTTCTTTCTGAGTTATTTGAGTTGAAGTATATAGCAAAATTGAGTAGAAAAATCACACTCACACCTTTGGTAAGCTTTAAACAAGAGAAGCCATGGAACTCTACGGGTCCTTATGCTTTGCAAGATTCTAGTGCGAACCTGCTCTATGACAAAACAGCTCAGCGCTACAGGGGAAGCCTTACCATGTCGTATGACATTACCAATAAAATAAATGTAATTGCAGGCGGAGAAATGTATTACGACTACGCAAAGGATGGAATTGATACCACCCCATTCATAAACGGGAAAAGAACCATAAGCTATATTAACCGTGCACTGTATGTGCAAAGTCTTTTTAAGTTTCGGATCGTAAACATTATTCTGGGAGCCAGGTACGATAACAATTCGGGCTATGCGCCCGCCTTTGTACCCCGCATAGGCTTGATCAAAAGGATAAATAATCTAACCTTAAAACTATTATATAATCAGTCTTTCCGTTCACCGGGAATAGAAGATATTGACCTGAGTGCAAGCGGAACTATAAAACCTGAAATGACGCAAGTACTGGAATTTGAGGGAGGTTACGAGATCACCCCGGATATGTATGTTACTTTAAATATTTTTGATATTACCACTAAAAATCCTATAGTATATGTAGTTGATACAGGGGGCAACGAGGTATATAAAAATTTGAACCAACAAGGTAGCAGGGGTGCCGAATTAGATTACAGGATTAAAAGCTCTTGGGGATATGTAGATTTTAATTATTCATTTTATACAGTTGCCGGTAAAACCACGGTGCCTAGTTTCCAAGTTCCCATTGATAACAATATGATGCTGGGCTTTGCAGCAAATAAGTTTAACCTGTATGGCTATTATAATCTTACTAAAGACATAAGCATAGCGCCTACCATTTCATGGATAGGCAGGAGATATGGATATGCATTAGATGGTGGAGGAGTATATTTAAAAACATATTCGCCTACTATACTGGCCAACCTATTTATATCGTATAATAATTGCCTTACTCATGGTCTTAGGATAGGCATAGGTTGTTATAATATATTTAATTCTGACTATGCTTTTATTCAACCCTATATGACCAATGTACTGCATCTTGCATTACCTGGTCAATCCAGAGAATTTGCACTTCGCTTATCGTACGATCTGAAGTTTAAGAAAAAGTAATGCTGAAGAGGTTAACATATCGCTCACTACTTGCTGCTATTGCATTGCTGTTCATTGCACGAACCGATGTATCAGCGCAAAAGTTAGACTATGAACTAGTTTCATTGTATGTATATAATTTCACCAAATACATTGAATGGCCCGAGAAAGGTAGCAACGAATTTATAGTGGGAGTATACGGAACATCGCCCATAACAGATATGCTGACCAAGTATATTTCAACTAAGCACGTTGGTGTACGCCCTATTGTGGTAAAAGTGATAAATACTCCTGAAGATGCAAATGCCTGCGATATATTATTCCTGCCCATGAGCCAGAGTTCCAGGATCAAGCCGTTGAGTGATCAGCTAAAGGGCAAGCCGGTATTAATAATATCTGAAAAATATGGTTTAGGCCGTAAAGGTGCCGACATAACTATCTTTCTGGATGAAGATGATGAGGAGAAAACCAAATTTGAAATAAATAAAACCAGCATTACAGGATGCGGCCTTAATATTTCGAGCAACTTGCTCAGGCTTGCCGCACAGGTTTATTAACTGTACTTAATTAAAATTTAACAACCAGCCCTGTACTTATCTTTAATAAGCCCGTTTGCATATTCGTTTGAAACGTAGGACCTATATATGTATACGTATAATTTGTGGAGGTACCAGACCATGTCCAGCTATTATAAGTAATATCAGATCCTGTATAAGAGGCATTAATTAAAATACCTATATTACTACTAATAGAATATTCTATTTCAGCAAAGGCCGAATAGCCAAAATTCACACCCCCTTTAAATCCCCATTCATCACTTAGTGTATCATTCACGGTTTGATATATATCCGGATAACTGATATTAACTATACCAATTAGAGCACCTATATTAACTCTTACTTTAGTACCAATTGAAAAAGAAAGATAGGGACCAATTAAAAACTCGTCCACATTATAATTGCCAGATGCTGTAGTATTTATGACCCCACTCGCAGAAGAAAACGATGTCTCGTCAAAGGAATTTGAACTACTACCAAACACAGCCCTAATACCTACTTCATCAGAAAAAAGGTAGGAACCTGCTATCTCAAAATGAAATCCTGTTTTAGCAAAACCCTGTAACGTAGTAGAATCATTTGCATTATTACCCCAAAAACCATTTATCTTGTTACTTCCAAAATTCCTTAATGGTACTGCAGCACCAACAGAAAAACTGAGACTGATTTTTTTATCCTGTGAAACAGGAACCGGCATCTGATCTGTTATCGGGCGAGTATAGTCCTGGGCATGCACACTTAGGCCGGTGAAAAGAAGGACAGTAAATAAAATTATTATTCTGCGTATGTTCCCTGCACCCATTACTTAACAATTTAACCTATTATAAAACGAAACAATGTGCGTTTTATTAGTTACAAAGTTACATAATTGGCAGAGATTAAAAGACAGAAGGAAAACACTTACAGCCCCTTATCTTATTTGGCTATCCTATAAAGCATACCAGATTGCCACCTTATAGTGTATATTATCTTACTAGAGTTATATCCCCTTTTTTGCTAATGGCGATATTATCCGCACCACTGGCCTCGAGATAGTAAACAAAAGTACCTGTATTCATAGGCTTACCCTTACAAGTACCATCCCATCCTTCAGCCGGGTTATTCGTTTCAAATACTACATTACCCCACCTGTCGAAAATCCTAAAATCCATAGCCATTAAACATTTTCCCATTACCTTTAATACATCGTTAATGCCATCACCATTGGGCGAGAAAGCATTAGGTACATAAGTAGTGCCAATGCAATTCTCCTTAACATTGATAAGTACAGAATCATTTTTACTGCAACCCAGGCTATCTGTTTCTGTAACACTATACCAGGTTGAAACAGTAGGACTTGCAACAGGATTTGGGCAATTATTGCATGTTAGACCAATATTGGGTGTCCAGTTGTAAGTATTACCTGTTACTATGGGTGTAGCACTAAGAGCGGTGGTCTCGCCCTGAATTATTGTAACACCACAACAAACAGTAACTACCGGTAAAGGATCAACGGTTACCTGAACGTTATCTGTTGCTTTGCAAGGGCCATTAGCAATGGTAACAGTATATACGGTTGTAGTGGCAGGATTGGCAACAGGATCAGCAATTGTATCTGAACTTAAGCCTGCCGAAGGTAGCCACGTATAGGTGGTGCCTCCGCCTGCTAAAAGATTTGCAGAATTACCGATACATATAGCCTGAGTCGCACTTATTGTAGGTATCGGATTAGGGGTCATTACTACTTGTACATTCGAGTCTAAACGACATCCATTAGCAAGGCTAATAGTATCGGTTTCTAAAACCGGACCCAAAGGTGTTATAGTTATGCTGCTTGTAGTGGCTCCTGTGCTCCAACTGTAGCTAATTACATTAGTATAAGTGCTCGATATGGTTATTTGGGCTCCACCACACGAAACAGTATGGCCTTGAGCAGTTACACTATCTTCGGGTGCTAGCAGGGTCCACGAGCGAAATAAGTTAGCTGGTGTTATATTTCCCGTTGAAACCGTCTTTGCAACGTTGTTATCTGTTCCAGTGGCGCCAGGCCAGTCCCACCAGGTAGAAGACGCTCCATCATTAAACCTTTGAGCAGCCAATTTAGCTTCTGTAATATTATTGGGAGCATTGATTTCTGAACCGGTGTACGTAAATGTAATGTTAGAAGTTGGCTTTACGGTATATCTACTAACGCCCGAAACACTACCTGTATCTATTATCCAGAAACGATCAACAGCATATTTAGAATCATCAGTAAGACATGAGCCATTCATGTTTGTTACATCTGATGGTATATAGGTAAGGTTATCCCAACCCAAGTCACCATAGGTTGCAAACTTTATGCTGCCATTACCAACGCCTGCACTGGTAATATTCATGGTTAGCGGAATATAGCTTACAGTTGAATTACCAAAAGGTACAACAAATGAGCCGGTATTATTTTGTATCTCCCATTTCACCTGGTTAAATTCTCCTTCGGATATGATGGAACCCGTGCCCGGTATCTTATTCACAATTCCATTTGTAGCCTGGTCATCCACATCGAGGTAGATCGGAGTTGTTTTAGTTCCTCCTGTCATAACTATGTAGGCACCATCCATCACCAAAGCAGACTGTGAAAAGCCTGCTGCTGAGAATAATAATGCAGCGAGACTTAAAAATATTTTACTGTTACTTTTGATCATTAGCTTATATATTATAAGACATTATCTGTCCTTTCTCTATCATCAAAAATTGAACTTACCAGGAAATAACTATTATGCCATTACCGCCTTTGCCGCCGGCTGTAAAGCTAACTCCTGCTGTTCCTCCTGTTGCATTTCCGGCGAGTGAAGGATCTCCATTATTACCCGCAACAGTTATTGCACCATTATATGTTGTAGTTCCGGTTCCTGAAGAATAACTACTTCCGCCGCCGCCGCCGCATGCACTTCCATCTGATCCACTGCTAATTTCACCACCTGCAGTACCACCATTATATCCGCCACCACCGCCACCGCCAGAAGAAGCACCACCGCTATTACCACAAGTACATGCCGTAGCACTGTTAACTCCATTGCCATTTGCACTTGTGCCCGTAACACCGGCTGGTGTAGCATTTGATGATGCAAGATGACCATTTTGACCGCCGCCGCCGCCATAACCACCACCAGGTTGAGTACATGTACCACCTTCATCATCACCGCCACCGCCGCCACCGCCACCGGCAGCAACAAGCAGAGTATTCGCTAAATTTACCGTAGTACCATTGTATATGGCAGATGCAGCACCACCGCCACCGCCACCAGACATAGCATTACCTGCGGATCCCGGTACAGAAGCAGCAGCACCACCGCCTACTATAAGATCACCCCAGCCACCGGTTCCGTTTCCACCAGGGCTGGTTACTTTAATACCACCTGTTCCACCGCCACCAACTACTACAGTTAAAGTAGAAGTTGGAACAACGGTAAGAGTACTTACAACACAAGCGCCACCGCCACCTGTACCACCAAATAGTGAGCCGGAGCAATCTGCACCGCCGCCGCCGCCACCAGCACCCCATGCCTTTACTGTAATACTATATACACAGCTTGGCACAACAAAAGTTTGTGTAGTCCCTGAATATGTAAAAGTTTGAGAACCGGATCCTCCGCCACTCATAGTAATAAGGTAAGGCAGAGAAATGGCACCGTTACCGCAGGAATTAGTACCCATTACACTAAGTATACCCGCCGTTGCTGTAGGAGAAAAATCGATAGAAACAGGGTTAGAACCTGTGATCGTAGCTCCGTTACCGGAATAGGTCCATACATAACTGGATGCACCGGGTATTACCGGTACCGAATATGCAACACCTGTTTGACCGGGACAAACTGTTGGACTACCTGTTATAGATCCTGCTGCAGGGGGGCCGGCTGCAGGAAAAGATATCCATGCACTGCCGTTCCAATATTCAAAAACCTCGCAATCTAAATTATAAACCAATAGCCCGCTATCTGGCGAAGCTATAGCATTTTGTTCAGGAGTATGTAACCGCGGAATAAGAATACCCTTATCATTATTAGGAAATGCATCTACATCTAATAAGGCATCTACACGAGGTGTAGCACCCGTTGTATTAATACCTATGCGTTGAGCATGTGAAAAGTTAAAAGTGCAACAAAATAAAAGGCATATAGCCAAAATACGGCCTTTTTGCAAAAGTGTACTTACATTCATAACATTGTATTTTTTAGTATTAATTAATGAGTGCTTTTGAGTAAATGTTTCCATTTTTGTTAGGTTAATTTGTTGATGTAAACAAAACTATACCAACAACTACCCTATACCAAATAAGTTAGGGGTGGAAAATGGGGTGCAAATAAACAACTAACTGATAATCAGATAGAATCAGAGAGGTCGTAAAGACTATCTTCTTCAGATAAATTTAACTTTTTTCTTAATCTGTGCCGTAAAGATTTTACGGTATTTAGGGATACACCCAGTATCTCTATTATTTGTTTGGTATCTAATTTCAATTTAGATAAACACATCAATCTTATTTCGGCCTGGGTAAGGTCAGGTAATTTTTCCTTTAGCCTTATAAAATATCCTTTATGCACCTGTTCGAATAGTTTTTTAAACTTATCCCAGTCTTCATCTGTGAGTATAGTGGTTTTATTTAAGTGTTCCAGCTGATCCACACGTACCTCATCAATTTCTTTAGCCTTCAGTTGCTTCAGTTTTTCGATATCCATTTTAAACTGTTCAAGCAACTCGTTCTTTTCTACCATGCTTATCATGTAGTTCTCCAGTGTTTTCTTTGCATTGAGCAATTCTTCTTTCAATAATGCTTTTTGTTTGGATCTGCGTACCCTCCACCTGAATATTATACTCACTATAGCAATGAAGATAATTGCATCCAAAACTATAAACCAGGGAGTCATCCAAAAAGGAGGCTGAATAGTGAAACTGAAACCAGCGGGAACCTTGCTATAAAGCCCATCCGTGTTTACAGCCCTTACCAGGAAATTATACTGCCCCGGTGATAGTGAAGAAAACTCCACAGAAGTGCTTGCTGTTTTCGTCCATGTTCCGGAAGCGCCGGAGAGCTTGTATTCATACAAAAGTGATTGTGGATTCTTAAAACAAAGCCCTGTATAGCTTATCCTTATGTTATTATCAGAGTGACTGAAAGAATGCAATGTACTATCGGGCATGCCCAGGTTATTACCACTGACTCTTATATTTTGAATATAGACAGGAGGAGGGTATGAATTTATAATACGTGCGTACATATTAAGGTTAATACCTGTTAAGCCTGTAATGGAACCTACCCACAAGTAATTTTTGCTATCCACATAAAGTGATTGAATTTCTATACCCGTAAGGCCTGTACGCTGGTCGAACTTTCTAATACTATGTCCATCATCTACAAAAAGCCCATGATTAGTGCCGATCCACACTTTACCTGTGGCATCGCCAATTAACGAAGTGCACATGGTATTGCTTAATCCTTTTAACAAGGAATCACTAACTAATTTACCATTATCCAGCAAGTTTATACCCTCTTCTGTTGCCAGCCAAATCCTGTTCTTTGTATCTTCCCAAATGCCATTTACTACATTATTACTCAAGCCCTCACCGGTAGAATACTTAACTACTGTTTTGCCATTATAGCAATATACTCCTTCGCTTGTACCTACCCATAAATTTCCATGACTATCGAGCCTGATCGTGTTGCATTTTTTATCATTCAGCACCGATAATTCTTTAGGATGGAAAACAGAATCATTTTGGTAATACGCTATTCCTTTATACATAGCTATCCAAATTTTCCCATTCATATCCTTATACAAGGAACGAACACGTTTTTTTAAAGGTATCTCCGTTCTTTTTCCATCTTTTGTTATTGCTAAACCCCTTTCATATCCATATAGTATATCATCTTTATTATCTATAGTAAAACCGTTTATCTCATCCTGTTTAGTATAGGTTTCTGCGCCAAATTTCCCCGAACCGATCTCATTCAGATAGCTAACGCCCCTAAGACTGCCCACCCATATTTTCCCTTTGCTATCTTCGGCTATGCCCATAATTATATTGTCGGCAAGGCCTTCTTGTACTGTATAGTTTATGATGTCCTGGTAATTATAGCAAAACGCCCCCTGGCCGAAGGTGATAACCCAGATATCATTTTCTCTGTCTCTGAATATTAGATTTACAGGAAGATCCTCTCTAAAAACCGTTTTCCCATCTGTTGTATGGATAGCAAAAAGTTGGTGAGGAAACTGTCCTACCCATAACTTATCGCCACAATCCGACCTCAATATCCTAACCTGTTTATCCTTTATCAGATCGTTGGTTAAAATACGGATCTTACTATCTGCAGAGTATTCAATTATTTTGCCCACAGCCCCAAGCCATAAATTCCCTACATTATCTTCATCCATTATATAAATGGAGTAATCACTACCGATTAAAGATGTAAGCTTATCTCCTTTAAGCGCAAACACCCCTTTATCAGTTGCAAACAAAGGCGTTCCGTCGGCCCTTACAAATACATCGTGAAAAATATAGGATACTGTATCCTTTGTATAATCATTTATGCTAAACTTTTTATACTTATTGTTTTTAATATACCAGATATACCTGCTCTGATCTTGACGGGAAAAGAGCCATACCCTGTTTTGCGAATCAGAGGTAATGTTAATAGGTATTATTCTACCGAGCGATTTATCCGGGGGATGAGACATAAACTTTCCTTTTTCGTAAGTATATACTCCGTACTCATAGGTTGCAATCCATAATACACCGTCGGTAGTTTCGGTTACAGCCATTATGTAATTGGTGGGTAAGCCGTCGGCCGTAGTATAATTGGTAAAATGAAGCCCATCGAATTTGCTTAATCCATGATCCGTTGAGAACCACAAATACCCCTTACTATCCTGGAAAACATGGTATGCTATGGAATTGCCAAGACCATCCTCTACCCCATAATGTTTAAAGGGAATGGTTTGAGAGTATGCAGTAAAGCACAACAGGAATAGAAGAGATGTAATTAAACGCTTCATAATTGGTAAAGCCAAATATACAATAATCCGAGAGCTTTATTAGTACTGGAATATATGTAATTCAGCTATTTGCAATTAGAATAACAAAAAAGGCTGTAACCTATTAAAATATATCAGTGCAGTTATATATTGACTTATGTAAGGTTTATCAAAACTTATGTAAGGTTTTATGGAATTGATGAGCAGATATTTGCATTATGGAATATAATACATTAAAGTTTAATAAATGAAAAATCGAAATACAATAGCCAAACCAAAGGGTACAGAGGTAATTCAGGAATCAAATGGCGGAAGAATAGAAAAGTGCAAAAAAATGGGCGACCATTTGCTTGCGGCTGCAGCAAATCATTTTAAGGCAGCGTTTTATCTTAAAAACGGAAATCACAGAAAAGCAGACGAACATATTACCTTAGCTAAAGACCAGCTTGATCTTATGTCTGAAGCGTATGGAGAAAAACCAGATACTACAGCTTAATCATTCTCAAGCTATTCAGATCAATATCTTACTTATATAGTTCCAGCTGAATTGTATGTTTGCATACAATTGGGCATGTTAAAATTTTAAATTGACTACGAAAACAAAAATAGCCATCATAGGAAGTGGGCCAGCAGGATTAATGCTTGCAGCAAGGCTAGATGAAACTAAGTTCGAAGTAAGTATATACGAAAAGAACAGCGCGCCTGCGCGAAAGTTTTTGGTTGCAGGCCATGGTGGCTTCAACTTAACACATTCGGAACCTCTTGAACAATTTATAAAACGGTATACCCCTGCATCCTTTATAGAACCTATTCTTCGGGCATTCTCAAATACCGATCTACAGACGTGGTTAAACACAATTGGCATTCCCACCTATACCGGAACCAGCAAACGCGTATTCCCGCAAAAGGGCATCAAACCAATAAAAGTACTTAACGTTATTTTAAAAGTTTTAAAGGATAAAAACGTAAAGCTACATACAGGCTATACCTGGCAAGGCGAAAAGATGGATGCAGATATAACCGTATTTGCATTGGGTGGATCGAGCTGGAAAATAACCGGATCGGATGGAAATTGGGTAACCTATTTTGAAAAGCTTGGAATTGAAACCATCCCCTTTCAGGCTTCCAACTGCGCATTTCGGGTCGACTGGCCAAAGAATCTTCTTGCTATTGCTGCCGGACTACCGTTAAAAAACATTTCGCTGACATCACTTAACGTAAAGAAAAACGGAGAAGTAGTAATAACAGAATTTGGCCTGGAAGGAAGCGGCATTTATGCCCTTAGTCCGCAAATACGCCAACAGCTTAATGAACACCAGAAAGCAATATGCTACCTAGATATGAAACCTACCTTACCCATTGGCAAATTGATTGAACTTTTGGGAAGTAAGCCAACAGATAGTACTATGTCAAAATATTTAGAGAGTACAGTGAACCTATCTAAAGCCCAGCTTGCCTTGCTAAAAAACATGACTACTAAAGAAGACTTCCTGAAACCAGAAATCCTTGCTACTAAGATAAAAGAACTACCTATATACATAACAGGATTAGCACCTATAGACCAGGCTATATCAACCACCGGCGGAATATCACTCAAGGAAATCGATGAACATTTTCAGCTCAAAAAACTACCCACTAATTATGTTATTGGCGAAATGTTGGATTGGGATGCACCCACAGGGGGATACCTTTTGCAAGCCTGTTTTTCTATGGGATATAAACTAGCTGAACATTTAAACAGCACTATCTCCGTTTAGGTATTACAGAATAAGCCCATGCTATTAAAACTACTTGCAGGGGAATCCTAAGTATTGCAATCCACAAGTGTTTGTCATGGCTTTTAGTATAGTCTACAAGCATTTGAATATGCAGCCAAAAGAAAATAATAAGCATAGCCATAATTAAAATGGCGGCTATTTTTCTGGTGTAAAAGGGTATCAATAATAAACCAAGAAGCATTTCACAAACTCCGCTTACATATATTAAAGGTAAATGATAACCTATGTAAGCAGGCATAATAGGCTCGTAAAAAGCTGGATTATAAAAGTGGTTTACCCCTGCTAAAATATATAAGGCAGCCATTAGGTAAAGAGAGAGGGATTTCATATAAGTATCTATTACCAATTTAGGTCATTTGTAAACATAAAGAATTTTCTTCTTCACTCAATTTAAATATTTTATTACATATAATAACTATTTTGGTTATATTTGTCGGCCTAGACTGAAAGTCGAAAAGGGTTAGAGATTCCTCATTTCCCTATGCTCTATTCGGAATGACAAGATTTATTATGGCTTAAGTGAGGATTTTTAACAGGATCGACCTCGTTAAAAATTCATAAAAAGACGAAACGGATTTGTCATTCCGAACATAGTGAGGAATCTATATATAGTTATCAGAAAAGTTCTTTGAAAAATTGGGTTTACAATTTCAAAATCTACTTATCAGAAAGAGCGTTTATTTTGTAATCGCTAACACCTATGAAATCGATTAGCTAACGAGTTAGCAACTACAAAGAGTGTAAACCACTTTTAGCGCGTTAAGTAATTGAAAATAAGACATCAACGGGTTTACACAGGTTTACAAAATCAAAATCATGAGATAATTGATTTACTAAAACATTTAGCAGGGTTAGGCGCATGGAATAAGGGATAAGTTAGCGCAGTAAAAGTTTGAGGCGATTTGATGTGATGCTGAAATAATCCCGATAGATATCGGGACAGGGTGCCTATAGGGCGGAAAGTTACGTGAGGGATGACTAAGAATTTTTAGGCAAAGAAAAATAAAAAGTCGAGCCTTTCCCTATTTCACTTTCAACCCATATTTTACCGCCTTGAGCAGTAATGAAATCCTTACTTATTGCTAAACCCAAGCCAGTACTAGTTTTCTCCACTTCCTTTTTTGGTATCTTATAAAACCTTTCAAATACTTTATCCTTGTACTTAGGGTCAATGCCAATACCTAAGTCCTGAACTGAGAAAATCACATCTCTATCATCATTCTTAGCTTCAACGATTACTTTAGCACCTTCAGGGCTATACCGTACTGCATTAGATAAGAAGTTAACCAATACCCATGCGGTTTTTTCTAAATCACAATTTACTGTAGGAAGATCCTCATCACAATTAATAATAATATTTAGTTTCTTTTGTTCTGCTTGAACTTTTAATGCGTTGTACGCATAATCAGTAATTAACCGAGGTTCTACAGATTGCCTTTGCAATTGGATATTCCCTGTTTCTACTTGTGTCAAATCAAGTAATTCTCCGGTTATAGCAAGCAGGCGTTGGGTATCATCTTTAATATGATTAGTCAACTTTCTTTGTTCTTCATTTAGAGCGCCCACACGATCATCCTCGAGTAGCTTAAGGCTCATTTTAATAGAAGAAATAGGAGTTTTTAGCTCATGCGAAATAGTAGCAATAAAATTTGTTTTTGCCAAATCCAATTCCTTGTACTGTGTTACATTCTTTAGCATGATAACTTCACCAATCGGGTTTCCATCTGCCATTATCTTCAATACCTC